>OGEZ01000011.1_pt1 | contig 236738 bp, 193 predicted proteins | sample 1570831 | NCBI WGS metagenome assembly OGEZ01 (sample SAMEA2582059, study PRJEB24529) | metagenome | biome: Human gut stool | place: China | collected 2011 | reverse complement strand
TATGTTCCTAATTTTCAGTGAAATATTTATTTGCTTATATCGAACTCACGTTAATTAACGCGGCATTTAACAAAAAAGCCTCTGTAACGACCATGGCTACAGAGGCTCTTAAATAGCTTATTCAATTTTCACAATCACCAGAAACGGTTACGCTCGGCACTGTATTCCAAGCCTACAGCTTTCAGTTTACGGATGATGTGTTCTTTGTCTACATTCATATCCTCGCAAAGAGCATCCAGCGAAGGATAGAAATCACGTAATTTCATGTTGATGAAGCTATACAGCATCATCGGTTCTTCGGGTAATTCCATTTGCTTCAATCTTTTTTAGTTACTAATACCGCCGCAAAGATAGTTGTTTCTGCAATATAGAAAGTTGATTTTAATCATTTTTTCGTCCGATTCTTCCGTAATCGGTTGCATAAGTTCAATTGAAAGCACCCGGTTTTCGTTGACTTACAATGACATAGATTACAACCGGAGCACCTATCACAGGAGTAACTGCATTCAGCGGAATGACTCCCGCTTCGCCCGGTAGTACGCACAACAAGTTACAGATCAAAGCCACAGCAGACCCGCAAAGAATGGTTACGGGAAGCAGCGAATTGTGATTGGAAGTACCCAGAATAAGCCGGGCCACATGAGGAACAGCCAGCCCGATGAACGAAACCGGACCGCAAAATGCCGTAGTAATAGCCGTCAGCACACCGGTAACAATCAGCAGCCAATTACGTACACTACGGATATTGATTCCCAGATTTTCGGCATAACGGTCGCCCAGCAGCAAAGCGTTCAGCGGCTTGATGAGCAGCAGTGACCCGATCAGCCCCAGCACCGTGACCGAAGCAAATGCCGGCATCTGTTGCAAGGACACACCGCCAAAGTTACCCATTCCCCAAATCATATACGACTGTACGCCCTCGGCCGTAGCAAAGAAGTTGAGCAGCGAAATGACCGACGAAGCAATATAGCCTATCATAATACCTGCTATCAGCAGCATCACATTGCTGCGAATCAGTGTAGACAGAAACAGAATAAGAGCCATGATCGTCATGGCACCCACAAAAGCACCAGCCAGTACCGAAAAGAAGCCCGACAGACTGAACGTGCCGGCCGAAATGCTTCCGCCGAACAGCAGCATGACACATGCCACGCCCAGACTGGCTCCTGTATTGATTCCCAGAATGGAAGGGCCAGCCAGCGGATTCTTGAAAGCCGTCTGCAACATCAGTCCGCATACCGCCAGCGCTCCTCCGCACAACAAGGCTGTAAGTGCCTGAGGTAAACGCGATTCCCACAGGATGAAGCTCCAGCTTGCTTTCCCGGCCTCGCCTCCCGAAAGGATACGGAATACTTCGCCGGCAGGAATAGATACAGAACCCACCAGCAAATTAACGATAAACAGAAGTACTATCAGGACTCCCATTCCCAAACCATATTTCCAACCTTTCGACATAAGCTTTTTTAAAGAGTTATAAGGAGTGAAAGGAAGTTATTACTTCGCTTTGCACCGTTAGAAGTTAAAGGCCAATAGTATAGACTCTGAATAGAGAAGCATTGGACAATAACTCCTGAAAGTTTCATGCTATTATTCTTTCAGCTTGCAAAAATAGCGCAAACCGCCCAAACTGCCCAATTCCGGATGAAGAATCTGAATCAGGTCGGACAGCAGATAATCCGGATGAAACGGAGTTTCTTCGTAATAGGGCACCTTATCTGTATTGCATCCGTACACCGAACGTTCCTTGAATGCCTTGAAACCGGTATAACCGATATAATCGGCCTGTAGGTCGGCGTATGTCATATCCCGGTCACGATTGTACTTGATGACCCACACATCGGCATCGCCAGCCTTGTCGAAAACGGTTTCGAAAGCCAAGGGGACAGAACCGCTATGCTTGTCATCTGCGAAAGCATAACGCCCGCACGCATCGGCAAACAGACGCCCTATCGTACTGTGTCCACCCGGCACATACCAAGCCGATCCGCTCTTCAGTTCGCTCAGGATGGACAAAGAAGTAGAAGAACTCCTAGCTTTCTGCTTCAATTCCTGATAGCGCTTGTCCACTTCGGCAAACAGGCTGTCGGCCTCGGCTTCGGCACCAAATAGCAAACCATAGAAGCGCATCCACTCGGCACGTCCCAAAGCCGACGTCTCCATATAGTCGGCGCATTCGATGAGGGGGATGTTCAGCTTCTCTACCCGTCCGTAGCCGCCACTGTTCTCGAAAGGCGACAGCAGGATGGCATCGGGATGCAAGTCGATAATCTTCTCCATATTCGGATTCATGCCATCGCCACAATCAGCTATTTTTCCAGCTGCTACCCGTTCGTGTATGGCAGCCAGACGAATGTACTTCAGGTCGCACACTCCCCCAATGGCACTGCCTGTTCCCAGCTCTTCCAGCAGGGCACAATGTACGGACGAGTAAATGACAGACTTCTTCAACGGCATACGCACTACGGTACCTTCCGGCAGTTGTTCCGGCAGCTGCTCTGTCTCGGGCACCAGTACATAGGTGTGCAAGGTACGCAGCGTGTCCCACGGATTGCGCAGCGTAGCCACCGTATAACCCGGGTAAGATACCAGTGTCAGATTCTCGGCATAGCGCAAAGTGATGGTATCGCCACCATCAGCGAAAGAAGCCTTGCTCCTTCCTCCACACGAGGAAAGGAGCAAGGCTACTAATATTCCTATTGAATATAAATACTTATTCATCATCAATTAAAAAAAACTGCAGAATTAGGATTGATACCACCTGCACTAAACTCTTCTACAAACGTTCCATCTTTCTTGAAACGGTAGATAGTACCAGTAGTCTTATAATCGGTCGTACCGATATAAATATCGCCGTTGCTTTCATTTACCTCCAGCATATAGATTGTTGCATTCTTCAATGCCTCCGGTATACTCTTCAGAAAAGATGCGTTGTTTAGTTGACCAGTTTTGATGTCATAAGTAAAGAATGTATTCAGTACAGCACCTGCATAATCAGAGTAAACCAAATACAACATATCGTTAGCGGCGCACATGCGGCTTGCTACACCCAGTTCTGTCACCTTATTGTTATCTGCCGGATCAATCATCTGCAATGAGTAACCCGCATCACCGTAATTACCCCAAGAAATCAGGAATATCTTATCATCTTCCTCCAGTATAGCGTTCGGATTCACTCCTACTGTCAACGTTTCGGCCACCGTAAAAGTATTCAGATCGATTACCTTTACATCATTATGATACGTAGTATAATCGGCAGTACAACTGTTAGCCACATAGAGTTTGCCCTCACAGGCAGCAATACCTTCCATATTGTCGCCCAGACCGGTCAACTTAGCTTCTACAGCCATAGTAGACGCATTAATTTTGGCAACAGCACCGCCCCAGAACGAAGCATAGATGTAACCATCTTCGGCATCCATATAACGGATACGACCAGCCAAATCAGGATCATTTACGAAAGAAACCCGTCCCTGCTCCACACCAGCAGCATTCAGTTTTACCAAATAGTTCGAACCATAAACAGACACGAAAATCTGGTCTTCATATTCAATCATGTCCTGTCCAGTCTCGCCTAATTGTGCAGCGTTTTGCAAGAAGAAAATATCATTGATGAAGTCTGCATCACCATTAGGGGCATAAAAAGCAATACCAGCATTGTTACTGCCATAACCTCCTTCGTTCAAAATGAACATACGTGACTGCGGCAAAGTCAGTTGTGAACCCGTATCATCCGGACCTTTTTCGTCATCGTCATCACTACACGATGCAAAACCTGCACCTAAAGCCAGCATACACAAGATGCTAAACAAAAAACTTCTTACTTTCATACTTTTCATCTTTATTTTGTTTGATATTGATAAATCTGCATCCTCACAATATTCTTCCGTCTGTATCAGTAGCACCTTAAAACTTAAAGGTACCGGTCAACCGCCATGAACGCCCCGGCATGGGATAGTACTTAATAACGTCATACTGTTCATCGGTCAGGTTCACCAGCTCGGCCTGTACCGACAAGCGGCAATCTTTCAAAGCAAATTCATGCGACAGACTGAGGGCGTGCTCCACATATCCGTCTATCTCATTAGCCGGAATATTCTGCGACAAAAAATATCGTTTACCCACTCCCACAACCGAATAGCCTATATTCACCCACGGATTTTCGATCACCATTGCCACATTTCCGCTATGCAACGGGGTATAAGGCAACTGAGCCTCATAAGTAGGACCGTCAGGATCAGTCAGATCAATGGCTTTCTGCCACATATAATTGCCGGACACGAACAATCCAACAGATTTAAATAATGGTATGGAAGCCGACAACGTAGCGTCCACGCCCGTTGCATGTACTTTCCCATAATTAGCCATCTTCCATACGTAAGTCGTAGGGAAAGCGACTATCTTATCAGTCACATCATTAAAATATCCGTCTACGGTCATCGACAAAAAGCCGAAAATACCCCATTTTGAGCGACTCCATGTGACACCTACGTTATATTCGTTAGCTTTCTCGGGGCGCAAATCTCGATTACCCATCCTGAGATAATACAAATCGTTGAAAGTTGGCAGACGGAAAGTACTTTTGTACATCAGCCGAACGAACAAAGATTCGTCCTGCCAAGGCCGGATGTTAAACGTTACCGACGGCACCAGACGATGAAAATTATCCGGCTTATCGCCCTGTTCCACATGTTCCGAAGTGGCTGTATAGACCAAAGAAGCAGTAGCTGTCATCCAATCTGTCCGATAACGACCATTCAAAGCACTGATTGAAGTATATCGGGTAGGAAACGGACAGGCTGGCAGACTGTTGCGTAAGGTATTCGCCACTCCATCCTGTGCCAACGAAAAAGTCAAGTCCTCCAATGGCTGATAAAGCAAGGTTGCCGACAGGTAATATTCATCCTGACGATGTACTTCCCGGTAAAACCCATCAGTATATTCCACCCCCTCGTCCCGATAGCGATTCCAACTGTGATTGTATTTGGCCTGCGCCTGTAATGTCCACTTAGTAGAAAACTTCTTTTTATAACGCGCTTGTGTAAAGAAGTTCTCATCCCATAATTTTTCATCCGAAATCGGGTTATAAAGGGTTACCCCTCCCGGTAGTTCGCGGGCTGAATAGTAATAATATCCTTTCACATCCAACTCCCCTCCGTCTTTGAACGTATGATACAGCGTCGCTTCGCCCTGCCACGACTCCACTTCCGAGTTGTTTCGTTTCTCTTTCGTCACGTACTTCCCGTTCACCAGCGTAAACGGATAATTGCCGTCGGCACGCATATAACCGGCATCTACCGAGAGGCGTGTACGCTCCCCCAGTTTCTGCCACCATCTGACAGAGGGCGCTACATATCCGAACGAGCCGCCCCTGACACGTGCCAGAAAAGCAGAAGTACGATTTCCTTCGAAGTGAGGTTTTTCCGTTTCGATGTTCAACACACCGGCCGACGCATACAGACGGGCCGACTGCAACAGGTCTTCGCTCTGGCCAATGGAAAGAGAAAGTATCGACACATTGTCCAGCGAGAAACGTCCGATGTCTATCTGTCCAGCCTGACAGTTGCTGACTGCCACACCGTCGTAGCTGACAGCCGTATGGGCTGCACCCATGTTGCGGATAGAGACTGTCTTCAGTCCACCTATACCGCCGTAATCCTTCACGTCGACACCGGCAAAGCGACGTACGGCATCCGCCATGTTCTGTATGCCAAGCTGGCTGATGTCCTGCTTCGACATGGTCTGCACAGGCACAGTCGATGTTACCTTGTTGGGCATCCTACGGGCAGTCACCGTCACTTTCTCTATCTGATGCACCTTGCCGGCAATCGTATCTTCCTGCACTTTCTGTGCCACCATCCGGCAGGGCATCATACAGCACAATACGATGCAGACCAATCGCATCTTCATACTCCACTTCATAAACAAACGGCAGAATCTTTTATTTCATTATTCTTGTGTGCACTGACTGCTTTCCTCGAACAGACAATTTTTCGACTTTGTTTTGCAGGTCTTCTGACTCGTTTCCTAATGTATCGCCTTCCCATTCTCTTTATTATCAGAAAAACAGTGGCATCCGAGTATGATACATTCCTCTTGAAACACACAGCAGCGGGACTGTCCGGGATTCACACCCGATTCCCTTTTCATCCACATCTCCGAACGGAGATTACGGAACAAAACAGCGGCAAATGTAGGAATTTATTTGAATATCCGCAATCAAAAACACACAAAAAGTATTGAATACCAACAAACAGCGTTCTGTCGGAAGTGGTTTGCTGAAACACAGTTGGCAACCGTGGCGCAGGTTACGTTTTATTGCTTTCGTATCGTGCTGAAAGCAAAATACAGCCGTGTGCCCCGGCGCCCCAAAGCCACCAGCATACACAGCAGCGAACAGCAGGCACAAACCACAAATACCACTCCCGTGGACGAAAGGATATTACCGATGCCCACCAATGGCGAAACAATGCCTCCCGCTGCAAAACATACGGCACCTAAAAGAGCCGATGCCGTGCCCGAATTCTCGCGCTGACTCTCCATGGCCAAAGCTGTGCTCGAAGTAAACGTCATCCCCATGCTGAACAGCAGAACCAGCATCAGAACCTCGTATACCCAAAAGCTGCACGCCGACATCAATGCCCCGCACTGTAACACGGCTGCCACTACCATTCCGCAACAGCCAACCAGTGTACTGGTCTCCGAACGGCGAAACTTGACCGACAAGGCAGCCGCAACACCTATCGCAAGCGCATTGACTCCGAAACACAAGCTGAACGCAAATGCCGAAAACCCATAATGCTGCTGCACGATGAAAGGCGACGAGGCGATGTTGGCAAACAGCACTCCCTGTGCGAAAGCCATCTGAAGCACATAGCACACGTAACGCCTGTCGCGCAACACGACTCCAAAACTGCGGAACGTATCACTCCATTTTTCAGCCGAACGGTTTTCACGCGGCAACGATTCCTTGAAACGTAAGCAGCAGGCCAATAACACCAGTCCTAGCCCGAACAGAATCCAGAAGATGCCCTGCCATCCTATCACATCGGTCAGCAGTCCGCCCACAATCGGAGCCGCCACCGGCGCCACTCCGTTAATGGCCCCAATTACGGCCAGCATTTTGGCAAGTTCGCGTCCGGAATATTTGTCCGTTGCCACCGAACGCGATATGACGATACCACCCGCACCGGCTATGCCCTGCAACAGACGGAACGCCACAAACTGCTCTATGCTCTGCGAAAACAAGCACAACAGCGTCGATGCAATAAACAGCCACATGGCCACCAGCAAGGGTAACCGCCGACCGTACCGGTCGCTCAGCGGACCGAAGAATATCTGTCCCACTGCCAGACCTATCATACTGGTTGTCAGTCCTAACTGAACCATCGAAGAAGTTGTGGAAAAATACTCGCCCATCGAAGGCAAACTGGGCAGATACATATCCGTCACAAAGGGGCCAAATGCCGTCAGCATGCCCAGCAATATCAGCAAAAAAACTTTAGAATTTTCTTTAACCATCATTTATCCTTTCTTTAAAGCGGTGCAAAGTTACAAGGAATCTGTCCAGTTTATACAGATATCGACCTTGCGTCTTGCTCTTTTTCGAAAAGATTTTCAGAACTTAACACACAGTCCTCCCTACCCCTTATTTTTTCCCAGTTAGGAAAAAATTCCTCTCTAGTTAGAAAAAAATATTTTCCTAACTAGGGAAAAAAGAAAGCCTGACTACTGTCAGGCTTTAGTCTTTAAACTCATAATACAACAGCACCGGATTGGAATCGCTCTCCAAACTCCTTATCAATTCTTTATTGACAACTTTATCAGACAACTGACCGGACTCGAAAAGTCTTTTCAACTCTGCCAACTGCTCCGTATTATAAAAGTAAAACACACCATCGGCATCCGCGCACAAGTACCCGGGAAGCGTAACGCCGTTTTGCTTGTTTCCTGCAAAAAAGATATCGTCTTTCTGTGTCTGGAAAATAGAAGTCTGACCACTTTTCAGATGATGGCGTACTTTAAGAAGCGATCCTCCATAACAATTAAACCAAAGATAGCCCTGATGAACATAGAAATTGCAAAAGCCCCAATAGACCTTCTTCTGTGTCAGGTGCATATACTGCTGCATCATTTTCTTGGTGAGCGCAACGGGGTCGCCAGACGAATGCAAATTGCTGTCCTTGAGCAGGTCGTCGCGTTTGATCACTTTTTCCCCATGAATAGCCAAAACAGGATATACTTCCCCCTCACGAATGGCCATGACGGTATCCATCAGCGCCGTACAGAACCAAAGTTCATCCCCGACACGAGTAAAAGGGGTACCAAAATTCAGAAATTCATTTTGCCAACCTTGATTATATGAATCATAATCCAGCAGGCTGGCAGTCATTTTGCCAGCTTGCAACAGATCTATCTGGTGCAGCAGATAATAAGGAGTATCGCCCTGTGCAGGCCAATGGTTCGACTGGTAAGCATAAAGAAAATCAGACTGATACGCGATATCGGCATAAAACGGTGGGCCGTCTAAGGATATTTCATCCTCAAAAGTACCGGTCAACAAATCATATCTCAATATCTTGTTGCGTGATGAGTCGTACAGATACAGTTTCTTCTTTTCCTCGTCAACAGTAAAGTCTCTGCAACCGGCATATTCACCGGGAGCCGGACCATTGTTCCCGAATTTTCGGATAAAGGAACCGTCTTTCTTGAAAGCATATACTCCTTCCGCCCGACGATCCATTAAATATAACGTATCGTTCACAGGCACCATCTTGCTGATGCTCGACAGCAAAACGTCTTTGGTTTCTAAAGGTATTAGACGAACATCTTTGAACAGTTCGGAATACCTCCATTGTTCAGTGGAAGCGCTATCCATATTGATGATACCTGCTTGTGAATGCACAAGCAAGGACCCTTGAGACTGACAGGCTACTACGGCAAAGCCCAATACAAAAGCTAAAAGAAAAAATAGATTCCGTTTCATTTACAATACCTCCTATAAGTTCAGTCATGTTTTTATTCGCTACTCTCTTTCACAAAGGAAAAGGAAAACGGTTAAAAAAGCAAGAAACTGAACCGAAAAGTCATATTGAAAATTCATTTTTTCTACAAATAGCAGTTGCGTTTCAGCAAAGGCTACACCGATAATAAAAAATCAAACAAAAATAAAATTTTATGCTCTTTATTTTATCGTAATAATCATACAACACTTCTTTATTATAGCGAATATGCCAATTTAAAGTGCCTATAAAACTCAAGGCATACTTCTGCATAATTGAATTTCGTTCCGTATCTTGGGAATTGTTTCACAGCGAGATATGTTTTCACTTGTTCTTTTGATAAATGCAATCCACCATTATATAAGGTTGCCCAATAAAGCAATTTCTCTTCGTCTGTGTTAAAGCGCATATTTGCTGTTTTTATACGAACCGTTTCAATGAAAAGCAATAAATATGCTATTTGACCATCCAAACATGATAATCTTTGTATTCTATCATTCCTTTTCTCTCTTTCTGTCTTTCGGGAATTAGTGAATAATGACTTATTTCCGGCTTCCAATATTTCTGCAAAACGGGGTTTCATCTGAAAAGGGCCAATACTGAAATTTCCCCATCCCTTTTGCACATACATTATCTTCAGCATGCCAGTTTCCAGTTCGTCCCTTACTTGAGAGTATTGGGTGACTTCCGGTGCTACAATACTCATAGCCATTATAGCTTCTTCTTTAGTAAGTGCATTACACAACTTATCTCTTACCTGTCGGTCCAAAAAAGAGATTGCTTCTTTCGTTTCTTGAGGATAGACAGAAAAATAGCCTGATAAAACTATAGCACAAGTAAGTAGCATTAAATTTTATAACAATATGATACTAACTGATTTCCTTCCAACGTTATCCAACAGAATGCATTTCCTGTTTTATCATACCAAGCATATATAGCACACTCTTTCCCAAATTTCTGATTATCAATCATTACATACGGATAATTGATATTCGAAATGAAATAATGGCGTTCAGACGGATCTATTATCTTATATACCCGATCATGATAAAATGAATTTTTAAAGAATGACTGATAATCTGTTCTTTCCTCAATTTCTTTCAGAGGTTCAATTTGCTGTTTTTTAAAATTGAAAGCTTCGTCAGGAGCCAAAATCTTCATGCCACCTTTACTGATATATACTTTCAATTCCCTACTCTCGTCCAGATTCCGCTTGTTGCATACATTCAGTTCAGCCAAACAGGAACCATCATTAAAAACATACAGTTCACTTCTCCCGACACTGTCATTCGGCTGTAACGGAAGATTATAATCTACGTTATCTATAGAAATATGTGTAGGAGTCAATTTTGCGGCATGAGTCTTATTCAAACTTTTAAATATATATGGCTGACTAGTCCGACCAGAAGTTGCTTGTAGTGTATCTATCCTCATATCTCTCATATTGTTTCCAGAAGATATGATACCGTCAAAATATATAAAATCATACCCCATCTGCTGATACGAAAAAGTATTCTTGTAAAACCACGTCTTCATAGTCTCCTTAGAAAAGAGATGCCATAAATACCAAGTGTTTCTTGGATCCTGTTCTGATTCACCCCAAATTAGATAATTAATCTCTTCATAAGGCCCATACAGTTTGTTCTCTACCTTCAGATAATGATCCTTCCCTTGGGTATAAGTAATGATACATTTGTCGTAACTGTCAAAGTCGATATAATAACATGTGATATCATCACAAGAAAATTTTTTCTCGCCATTCCAGACAAATGTTTTTTTATGGCTTAGCGTATCTTCTATGATACAGGCAAAAGACTGGTCTTGAAACTTAATACTAGCCACATATTCATCGCAGAAAATGACCTCATTCTTTTTCAATTCATAATGTACTTGACGTTCAATAGTACCGGCAAACGCTACTGAAACAAAGAATAACAAACTGATTGTTATTCCAACGGTAAACTCTATAGTCTTCATGTTCTTTATATTTATGAGATTCTTATTCTGCTTTCTAAAAATACTAATGCATGAAAAACTGAAACATTCAGTATGTACCTACACTATGCTAACAAAAAATATTTAGCAGTCTAAAAACATAACTACAAATTCTAAAGTCAAGACCACACCATATTCACAGAATTCAAAATTATAGAAAAATTAGAAAAAATCAAATAAAATAGAAAGAATTCACAAAAAATAGATTCCTATCAGTGAAGTTTCACCACAACCACCTAACAGCAAAGGACTTACGGTGAAACATACGAGAAAAGCAATCCGCTCCGTAAAATCGCGGTGAAACTAGCGGTGAACCATCACCTTTCACCATATCTTACTGTCATTCAACGACGAAAGAGAACGATGAAGGCGTGAAGGATAAATCGGGAAAAACAGTTCTCAACAGGGAGAAATGTCGGCTAAAGTCCATAGTTAGCGTCCGAAAGTTTCACTTTACGACCGTCAAGTGCCTCTTTACAAACAGAAACAATCATCCGCCCCCAAAGAAACAGGAAGTAATGCGATGACACACGACAAATAATGTCGGACAATCGGACAAGCAATGCCAGAGTGCCCAATAAACAATGTCAGACTGGAACACAAGCATGGCTCGTGAGCCGTACAAGTGTTGCTCGCGAGCCGTGCAAGTATCGTTCGCGAGCCGTGCAAGCACGGCAGAACACACCGGTTTCACACCCCGCATACCGCTTACGGGGAAAATAAAGCAGCGAAAGTTTCGCTATCTACGCATTTTTTACGTAGCTTTGTGAAATACTAATTGGTTCCTTAACTCTTTACAAGAAAAAACGATGTCAATATGGAGCAGGCTCATGGGATGGAAAAACGCCGGAGACACCAACAAAGTCGCCGGCAAGGAGAATGTGCCGCCACCCGATGAAGCCCCACGCTACACCATTGTCGATGTGGAAGTCGGAGTAAAAGACCGGAAAATACACGACATCGGAGCATTGCGGCACGACGGTGCTACCTTTCACAAAGCCTCGAAGAAGGAGTTGTTCGATTTCCTGCGTGGTACTGACTACATCTGCGGACACAACATCATCCACCACGATGCCCGATACCTGTTTGCCGACACCACCGACCGCCGTCCGCTGGTAGATACCCTCTACATGTCGCCCTTGCTGTTTCCCGAACGTCCTTACCACAAACTGGTGAAGGACGACAAACTGGTAAACGACCAGATGAACAACCCGGTGAACGACTGCCTGAAAGCCCAGAACCTGCTGCAGGACGAGATAGCGCAATGGAACCTGCAGCCGGAAGGAAAACGCCAGATCTATGCATCGCTGCTGAAAGGCCAAAAGGAGTTTGAGGGTTTTCTGCGTATGGTAGGAGTCCGACCGACGGAAAAGGACACGGCCGAAGCCATACGAAGCCTGTACGAAGGAAAAATCTGCGGACATGCCGACCTGAACACCCTCATAGAAAAGTATCCGTGCGAACTGGCATACGCCCTGGCACTGATCGACACCACCGACCATCGCTCCATCACTCCGCCGTGGGTGCTCTACCAGTATCCGCTGGTGGAACACGTCATCCGCCTGTTGCGACATACCCGCTGCAACGAGGGCTGTACGTACTGCAACAGCCAGTTGGACATATTCCGCAACCTGAAAAGCTTCTTCGGCTACGACCAGTTCCGCACCTACGAAGGCGAACCGCTGCAGGAACAGGCGGCCGACGCGGCAGTCAAAGGCAAATCGCTGCTGGCCATCTTTCCTACCGGCGGAGGCAAGTCGCTCACCTTTCAGCTGCCTGCCCTGATGGAAGGCCGCACCGTGCATGGGCTGACGGTCGTCATCTCGCCGCTTCAATCGCTGATGAAGGACCAGGTGGACAACCTCGACGAACGGGGCATTACCGACGCCGTAACCATCAACGGCCTGCTGGACCCCATCACAAGGGCACTGTGCATCCAGCGGGTGCTGGAAGGTGAAGTGTCGCTGCTGTACATCGCCCCCGAAATGCTTCGGTCGAAGACCATCGAAAAGATTCTGCTGGCACGCCACGTCGTCAGGTTTGTGATAGACGAAGCTCACTGTTTCTCGTCGTGGGGACAGGATTTCAGGGTGGACTATCTGTACATCGGCAAGTTCATCCGCAACTATCAGGAAAAGAAAGGCTGCAAGACGGCCATCCCCGTGTCCTGCTTCACGGCTACAGCCAAACAGAAGGTAGTGCAGGACATCTGCGACTACTTCAAGCAAACATTGGATTTGGACTTGCAGCTGTTTGCCTCGACGGCATCGAGAAAGAACCTGCGCTACTCCGTGATACATGCCGACACGAACGAGGACAAATACTCCAAACTGAGAAGTCTGGTAGCCGAGAATCCGTGTCCGACCATCGTCTATGTATCGCGCACCAAGCGCACACGCGAACTGGCAGTCAGGCTGACCCGCGACGGTTATCAGGCCCTGCCCTTCAACGGCAAGATGGATGCCGACGAGAAAGTGGCCAATCAGGACGCCTTCATGAACGACCAGGTACGCATCATTGTAGCGACTTCGGCTTTCGGCATGGGAGTGGATAAGAAAGACGTAGGTCTGGTGGTACATTACGACATCTCGGACTCGCTGGAGAACTATGTGCAGGAGGCTGGACGTGCCGGTCGCGACCCTCACCTCAACGCACGCTGCTACGTGCTGTATAGCGACAACGACTTGGACAAGCACTTCATTCTGCTGAACCAGACCAAACTGAGCATCAGCGAAATACAACAGGTTTGGAAAGCTGTAAAGGACCTTACCCGCCAGCGCATGAGGGTATGCTGCTCGGCATTGGAAATTGCCCGCAAGGCGGGATGGGACGACTCGGTATCGGACATCGAAACCCGGGTGCGGACGGCCCTGGCTGCTTTGGAACAGAGCGGATACTTGGTTAGAGGAAACAATGTGCCCCATGTTTACGCCACCGGCATCACGGTCAACAACATGGACGAAGCCCGACAGCGCATATCGGCTTCGGTACTGTTCGGCAGCGACGAAATAGAGAAAGCGGTCAGAATCATCAAATCGTTGATTTCGCAAAAACACATAGCCAAGGCACAGGATTCGGAAGCAGAATCGCGCATCGACTATCTGGCCGACATATTGGGGCTGAGCAAAGGCGAAGTGTTGTCGGCTGTAGAACGGATGCGACAGGAAGGCATTCTGGCAGACAGCAAAGACATCTCGGCTTACCTGCTCGACGCCGGCAGTTCGGAACGAAGGTCAGGGCAGTTGCTCGAACGCTTTGCAAAGCTGGAAAGGTACATTCTGGACAACATACCCGACGCCACCTGGCGGATATCGTGCAAACAGCTGAACGACAATGCCATCAATGCAGGAATAGGCACATCCAGAGAGAAAGATATCCGAACCCTGCTTTATTTCCTCACCATCAAAGGTTATACCCGCAAGAAAGAAGACGCGGCACACAACCTGGAAATCAGTCTGCGGGTCGACAGGGAAGCCCTGCTGAAGCGTTTCGAAAGGCGGCTGGAAATCAGCCGGTTCGCCATCGAGTGGCTATACCGTCTGGCTGCCGAAGCCGGGAAAGAGCCTTCGGACGAACAGCAGGCCATCCAGTTCTCGGTAGTGGAACTGCTGAACAGCATCAAAGCCAATCCGCAGCCCCTCTTCAGCGGATTAGACGAACTGCAGTTAGAGGACGTAGAAGAAGCCTTGCTCTACCTGTCGAAAATCGGCGCACTCAAGCTCGAAGGCGGCTTTCTGGTGCTCTACAATGCCATGGACATCAAAAGACTCAAAGACAACAAGTCAAGATACAAGCAGGACGACTACCGGATGCTGAACGAATTCTACAAGCAAAAAATACAGCAGGTACACATTGTAGGCGAATATGCTAACCTGATGGTGAAAGACTACAACGCCGCCTTGCAATACGTGCAGGACTATTTCCAGATGGACTACAAGAAGTTCATTGCCAAATACTTCAAAGGAGACAGAGCCGGCGAGATACAGCGCAACCTGACACCCGGCAAATACCGGCAACTGTTCGGCCAGCTGTCACAGCGGCAGAGAGATATCATCTCCGACCGAGACTCACGCTGCATCGTGGTGGCGGCAGGCCCCGGAAGCGGAAAGACACGGGTATTGGTTCATAAGCTGGCCTCGCTGCTGTTACTCGAAGACGTCAAACACGAACAACTGCTGATGCTGACCTTCTCACGAGCAGCGGCAACGGAATTCAAGCAACGGCTGATGGAACTGATCGGCAACGCCGCCCACTTTGTCGAAATAAAGACCTTCCATTCCTATTGTTTCGACCTGCTGGGACGGATAGGCAATCTGGAAGAAGCCAAAAACGTAGTAGCCAAAGCTGCCGAAATGATAGAACAGGGCGAAGTGGAACCCAACCGAATCGGGAAAACGGTACTGGTGATAGACGAGGCACAGGACATGAGCGACGAAGAATATGCACTGGTGCGTGCCCTGATGGCCAACAACGAAGAAATGCGCGTCATTGCAGTGGGCGACGACGACCAGAACATCTACGAATTCCGCGGTTCGGACTCGGAATACATGTACCGCCTGACCAAGGAAAGCGGCAGTCGGTTTATCGAAATGACCGAGAACTACCGAAGCGCACGCCATCCGGTCCGTTTCGCCAACGAATTTGCCAAAGTCATCCGAAAAAGAATCAAAACTACCCCTATCCTCTCCATGCGAGAAGAAGACGGACGGGTGGAGGTGACGCACCACTACTCGGCCTATATGTATCAGCCACTCGTCGAAGACCTGATCTGTCACCGTGGAAACGGTACCTCGTGTGTGCTGACCCAGACCAACGAAGAAGCCGTCATCCTGGTAGCCCTCTTGCGGAAACAGGGCATCAGCAGCAAACTGATACAGACGATGGACGGCTTCCGCTTCTGGAACATGGCCGAGATGAGATACTTCCTGAAGTACATCGACAAACAGGTAAAAACGCCCCTCATTCCCCAAGAGACGTGGGACGAAGCCAAGCGTGCCACCTTTGCGACATACGAAAGAAGCCAAAGCCTGACATACGTGAAGCAGTGCGTGGAACTGTTCGAACAGACCAACCAGGCAAAATACGTCAGCGATTTCAAGGAGTTTGTGTTTGAATCGTCGGTCGAAGACTTTTGCGACGTGTCGGGTGCTGACGTTGTCGTATCGACCATCCACAAGGCAAAAGGACGTGAGTTTGACGACGTCTACATGCTGATAGCCGACAACTTCCAGAAAGACGACCGACTGATGCGGCGATATTATGTAGGCATGACCCGCGCCCGGAACCGGCTGTTTATCCACACCGACGGCGATTGCTTCAGCCAACTGCCTGCTGACCAGCACCTCACCGACTCACGCCAGTATAGCATGCCCGAAGAAATTGTACTGCAACTCTCGCACAAAGACGTTTTTCTGGGATACTTCAAAGACCTCAAACGGGAAGTACTGGCACTGAGAAGCGGAGACAGCCTAAAGTACAAAGACTTTACGCTGTACGAAACATCAGGCAACAAGCCGGTAGCCCGATTGTCGACAAACATGCAAACAGTAATATCGGAATGGAACAAGAAAGGCTACGAAGTAAAGTCTGCCTCCGTCCGTTTCGTTGTGGCCTGGAAGCCCAAAGATGCCCCCAAAGAAGAACCGGAAACAGCTGTTCTGTTGCCCGAGCTGGTGTTGTCGCGAGGATGAACGTTGTTTCGTTCTTCCTTATAAATAAGCATTGCGTAAAAATCTTCAGTCCACTGCATAAAATGTAGTAAACGGAATAAAATGAAACTATTGAATATCAAAACCTTAAAAAGGATTTTCTATAAAAGCAAAACAGTAAATACCGACGTCAGGTATTATAAATTCATCGTAAAAGGGAATGATAAAGGAGGAGTACTGTACGCTCCCGACAGCTGGCCCTACCCTATCGCAAGAGACGGACAGGAAGTGAAAAACTGGGAATCACTCGTCGTAGAATTAAGAGATGGAAAATATCGCCCTTTCCACATGTGTATAGGTGGAGCCAACATGGTCAACCAAGCTCTGAAGGATTTATTACAGTCGTACGTCACCTCTGCCAACGACATAGAGTTTCTACCTGTCAAGGCCATCAGCAAGGAATATGGCAATCAGATATATTACATCATGCACTTCAAAAAGATATTCGACGTAATAGATCCCCAAAACACCCTCTATGTAGAAGGAACAGATACGATTCTTAAACTAAGACTCGACTATAATAAGGTGAAATCACTAAATGTCTTCAACTCTCAACCCGTCATTAACGACATTATCGTATCGGATGAAGTCCGCAAAAGTATCCAAAAGAACAAACTTGACTTTGGATTAGAATTCATGCCAATATTTTGTGGGAAATAAAGGAAGAACAAACTTAACAGAATAAAAACAGAAACGCGGCTGCCTCAAGTTTCCTTGAAACAGTCGCGTTTCTTATTGTATAATGTACTGCTTAGAGGGGTTATTTTACTTCCTCAAAATCAACAGTATCTCTGTATGAGCAACTTGCGTGAACGTGTTGCAAATATAGCGGAAACCCGAAAATAAGCATCCATAAGCAACCACAGCTCTTTACTGCAAAAGTACAGATTTATTTGATAAATATCGTGATATAAACACATAATAATCAAATCAATGGGGCAATTTTAACATAATATCCGGTTTTATCCTTACCTTTGTATATAGAACTTGGGCTTTATCCCCAAACAACAAAAAGAAAACGATGCAAATTCATAACAATACATTGATAGCGGAATGCTCGTCTTACGATTTCAAGGAAATGCTGGAACGTAAGAAGGTAAAGTCATGGCTTAAATCTGTGTCGGCTTTTGCCAATACGGACGGTGGCAGCCTATTCTATGGAGTAAACGATGACGGAATGATTGTAGGCTTGGAGAATCCACAAGCAGATGCCGACTTTATCAGTGAAATGATAAAGGCAAGACTTGACCCGGTACCTGACGTACAACTTATCCCGATCGAACACGAAGGACGTGCCTTGCTTGAAGTAAGAGTAAAGGCAGGAACGCTGACACCATATTATTATTATCAAGACGGAACACGTACAGCTTATACACGAGTCGGTAATGAAAGTGTGGAATGCAATTCGCAACAACTTCTTTCATTGGTATTAAAGGGTACGCACATGACCTGGGATTCGCTGCCTACACAAGTGGATGCCAACAAACATTCTTTCGTTATCCTTGCCAATACTTTCCGCGAGCAAACTCATCAGGAATGGAACGATAAATATTTGGAATCATTCGGACTTGTCACATCTGACGGTAAGCTGACCAATGCCGGATTGCTGTTTGTGGATAATTGCACAGTATTCCAATCACGTATTTTCTGTACCCGATGGACAGGACTTTATAAAGACGATGCTATCAGTTCCGTAGAACATCGGGCAAATCTTGTATTGCTTTTGAAATATGGTATGGACTTCATCAAGAATTATACCATGAGCGGATGGGTGAAGATGCCGAACTATCGCCTGAATCTCCCCGACTATTCCGATCGTGCAATCTTTGAAGGGTTGGTAAACCATCTTATCCATAGAGATTACACAGTTATGGGTGGTGAAGTACATATTGACATCTATGATGACCGAGTAGAATTGGTATCACCAGGAGCAATGCTTGATGGTACACAAATTCAAGACCGGGACATATACAAAGTGCCGTCCATGCGCCGTAATCCAGTTATCGCGGATATGTTTACTCAATTGGACTATATGGAGAAACGTGGTTCGGGCTTAAGGAAAATGCGGGAACTTACGGAGAAACTGCCTAATTTCCTGCCGGGCAAAGAACCACAATATCAAACGGAAGCAATTTCTTTCTATACCACATTCTATAATTTGAATTGGGGAGAGAACGGAAGGATACCTATAGAGGAAGTCGCCAACAGGGTAAATAGTAGCCTCGAAAAGTACTCTATCTATGAAGAGTCTTCGGTGAAAACTTTCGGTGATTTACAGAAATCTTCGGTGAAAACCTTCGGTGATTTGCAAAATTCTTCGGTGAAACAAAAGCGATTGGGACGGACCGCACAAAGCATTCTTGACCTTGTAATATCAGATGGTTCTATATCTCAAGATAAGATGGCGGAAAAAATAGGAGTCAGTAAACGAGCCATTGAAATGCAGATTGCAAATCTAAAAGCCAAAGGATTGCTTGTCAGAGAGGGAGCAGATCATGGTGGCTATTGGCGTATTGTAATTAATCCTAAAGCAGAAGAATAGACCTATGGGAATATATCTTATACCACTCTGTGTTATAGTTGCCATTTTGGTAATCGCCTTTTTGTTTGCTTCTTTACAGCAAGTAAAACATAAAACTCGATATATAGTGCTTTATGTAATAGCCATCATCATGCTATTTGCCGTTATTCCTATCAATGAATATTTGACTAAGTTTACGCAAATTTCGAGTGAAGAATATCTGCTTATTTTAATATTCGATATTGCGGTGGGATATTTTTGTATGTACATTGCCGGTTTGCTGAAATTCAATCTTCTTAAACAAAAAAATCAAGCATTAGAAAATGCCTTGACAGAAAAGCAACAAAAAAATGTAAATGCTCTATTTAAGCATCAAAATGAAAAGCAAAAAACACTTCTCAAAGTGGAACTTGAATGGTTAACAGAAAAAATCAAAGTATTTACTGAGGAAGAGCAGAAAGCTATTCTTGCCTGTGCCTGCGCATTTGCAGAACATGACTTGATAATCGCTCCATCAATATCTATTCAGCAAAAAGACACATGTAGTCAACAAGACCTTATGTATTTTGTTTGTTCTGCTTTTTTCAACATGGGCAAGAAGCGTAATGATATTGTAAGTTTCTTGTATAAAGTCTTTCCTATCTATTTTCCTGCAGGAGAAAGTGTATTGGCTAAAAAAATGCCGGGACAGGAAAGGGTAAAAGAGAGAAGAGATAAAGAAAAACAATCCACATGAGCCAAAAGTATTATTGAAGTATATTCCAATATAAAGTCGTTTTTCGACATATATTTGTCAGATAATCATTATAATCAGAATAGATTTTCGATTATAATGATTATCTTTGTTTTTGAAAACATATTATGTAATGTATGAACAAAGATATTAATCGCTTGAAAGTGGTTCTAGCAGAAAAGAAACGCACCAATAAATGGTTGGCAGAACAGCTGGGTAAAGATCCGGGAACTGTTTCTAAATGGTGTACCAATACTATGCAACCCAATTTAGAAACACTTGTTGAAATAGCAAAATGTCTAGATGTGGATACTAAGGATCTCTTATGGTCAATAAAAGAATGAATAGTTTGACAATGAAAAAAAAATATCAAGTACTGTCTCTTTTTGCGAATATAGGGGTTGCAGAAGCTTATTTGGAAGAAATAGGGTTTCATGTTGCCGTTGCAAATGAGATAATAAAAAAAAGAGCTAAATTATATAGTGAAATATATCCACAGACAAAAATGATTTGTGGTGATATAACTTTACCTGATGTTTATGAAAGTATAATTGAAACTTCAAAAAAAAATAATGTTAATATTATAATAGCTACACCTCCCTGTCAAGGAATGAGTACTGCCGGAGAACAAGATGAGAATGATGAGCGCAATAAATTAGTGATACCTGCTATACGCTCTATTATTGATATTAAGCCTAAATACGCAATGATAGAGAATGTCCCTAATTTTACAAATACATCTATAGAATATAATGGAGAGAAAAAATTACTTACAGATATTATTATAGCTCAACTTAGTAAAAGTTATAATATAAGTATAAACATAATAAATACACAAGATTACGGTGTCCCGCAATCTAGAGAAAGGATGATTATCCTTTTATCCCGTAAAGATATGGAGGAATGGATTATTCCGTCAAAAGACAAAGAACTTGTTACTTTAGAAGATGCTATTGGTTGGATTCCACAAATAGATCCTTTCGTTAAAGATTTACCAAAAGAAGAATTTTATAAAATATTTCCTAATTATGAGCAGAGAAAGAAAGTTGCATTAAGTATTTCAAAATGGAATATTCCTCCTGTTCATGTATATAGACAAGTGGAAGCAATGATGTACACACCATCAGGGCAGAGTGCTTTTGATAACCCTATACATAAACCAATCAAAAAAGATGGAACATATGTTAAGGGTTATAAAAATACATATATGAGACAAAGATGGGGAACTCCTGCTTACACTATAACGATGGATAATAGAAAAATATCTTCACAGGGGAATGTGCATCCTGGACGTTTCATATCACATGGTATAAATGGTGAGGATATTTATTCAGATCCTAGGACTCTAACACTTTATGAACTTATGTTGGTTATGAGTCTTCCAAAAGATTGGGCATTACCTAATAATGCTGAAGAAGCCTTTGTACGAAGAATTATTGGTGAAGGGATACCTCCTTTATTTATAAAAAAACTTTTTAATAACATTCCAAATAAGCAATGAAAAAGTTAAAAGGATTGTCATTATTTTCCAATGTTGGAGTGGCAGAAGCAGGTCTTGATAATAACAATGATGTAGAAATATTATTGGCGAATGAAATAGATCACAAGCGCTGTCTTTTTTATTCAAGTGTCCATCCTTCAACAAAAGTAATCGAAGGAGATATTACAAATGATACAATAAGGGATAATATTGTTCAGGAAGCTCAAAAACTTGGTATTAATTTTGTCCTTGCTACACCTCCTTGTCAAGGAATGAGCGAGGCTGGTAATAGAAAAGAATTTGATGAACGTAATGAACTGATTTATTATGCCGTTGATGTTATAAAAAGATTGAATCCATTATATGCTATAATTGAAAATGTTCCAACAATTTTAAAAACAAAAATTAAATACAAAGGAAATATAGTGACAATTCCTGAGTATTTGCATGCAGAATTAGACGAAAAATATAATTTCAACAAGGAGACTCTTATTAAGGCTATGGATTGTGGCATTCCACAAATGAGAGAAAGAAATATATTCCTACTTGTGCGAAATGATCAAGCTGTAAAATGGGAGTTTCCTAAGAAACAAGAAATTGTAACTCTTGAAACGGCAATAGGTGATTTGCCAAGTGTAGATCCATTATTAAGAGAGGGGCTTAATTTTACACTTGAAAAATTTCCAGATTTCTTAAGAAAAAAAGAGGCCGCATTAAAAGTATCCAAATGGCATAGGCCACCTATACATTCATGGAAACAGGTCGAATGGATGATGCATACGCCTACAGGTAAGTCTGCTATATACAATGAGAAATATTATCCCCAAAAAGAGGATGGAACTCCAGTCGTTGCTCATCATAATCACTATAGAAGGATGTATTGGGATAAACCTGCAAGAACTATGACACAAAATAATGGTGTTATATCATCCTTATCTTGCGTCCATCCTGGTCGACCATATATATGTAATGGTGAAACGTTATATTCAGATGCTAGAGTTTTAACTCTATATGAGTTATTTATTGTATCATCATTACCTTTAGATTGGAATATTCCCAATTGGGCTAATGAATCTTTTATTCGTAAGGTAATAGGTGAAGGTATCCCTTCTCGTATGATAACTGTAATTGTTAATGAATTATTATCAAAAATTTAAATATGGGACTAATTATTCCAAAATGCAATGCAGATCCAAGAACGTTGGATTTAACATTAAAGATTTATTATGATGCCAATGATTGGGTAGAAAACTCCATCCTAATAGATAGACTTTCAGCATATTTAATAAGTGAGGGTATTGAGGATGTAAAAAAAGAGCCTCAGAGTTATACAAAAAAAACGCAGGTTTTATCATATTATGGCTTGATTGAATGGGAAGATGAATCCAATAACCAGTCTAGACGTAGGATTACAGAAAACGGGAAAAAGCTATATCAATATAGAGAAAAAAAAGATCTTATGTCAGTACTTTCTCTTTTAATAGATATTCTGACAAATAAAACTTTTGGTAGAAATGTTCTTGGTTGTGATTCTGATTCCGATTTGGAAGCTCCAAATATATTCCTAAAAAGTTGTCTCATGATAAAAGATTTAACAAACAAAGAGTTTGGTTTTATTTTAGGAAAAATGGAATTTGAAAAGATGGAACTTGCTGATGCTTTATTTCAAGTTGTATTACTAAGAAGCAAAGGGTTAGTAGTACAACCAGATTTAGCAGCCGCAAAGTGGAGTGATCCAAAGCCAATTCTAGCTTTAGCTGATTGGGGACTATTTACTGTAACAAAACAGGGAATGTCAAAAATTTATAATGTAAACAAAATTGTTATAGATTCTTTTGGAGATAGACTTAATGCTTTAAGAACTAAAAACACAGACGTGCAACATATTCCTATAAGAAATAAATTATGGGAAGAAGAAGCCTTTTCTTATTTGCAATCGCCATTTAGACCTTACATTACAGCAATTAAATCAAAGCCTTTCCTTCTTTTAGCAGGAATCTCTGGTACTGGCAAGAGTCGCATTGTTCGTGAACTTGCCCGTGCATGTTGGGATGAAGATTCTATAGAATACAAAGCCCAAAAACCTAAGAATTTTGAGATGATTCAGGTTAAACCTAATTGGCACGATTCTACAGAATTAATGGGATATATCAGTCGTGTCAGTGGGAAGCCAATTTTTGTAGCAGGGGATTTTTTAAAATTCATTGTTAAAGCCTGGGAAAATATTGACGTACCATACTTCCTTTGTTTGGACGAAATGAATCTTGCTCCTGTAGAACAATATTTTGCAGAATTTCTTAGTGTTATTGAAAGTCGAAAAAGGAACGATGATGGGAATGTTATTACAGATCCTATTATAAAGCCTGAATTTGAAATCAATAAAGATAGCGAAACAAAACAAATAAAGACCTGGTATAGCAAGCTCATTAAAGAATTGCTTGCAGAATGCCCACTGGAAAAAGTATTTGCTTTGACGAAAGAATTTGAAGAATATGGTATAAGTATTCCACACAACCTGATAGTAATAGGTACCGTAAATATGGATGAAACAACCTTCTCTTTTTCCAGAAAAGTTCTCGACCGTGCCATGACTATAGAAATGAATGAAGTGGATTTGTATGCCGGACTGGACCGCAATTATGAGTGTATTGGCAAATTAAAAAGTGACATGCTTATTGGTACAGCTGTAGAAGGTGTGGATGTATATGCAGATAATGAGGAAGTTTGCAATAAGGTATTAAGCTATTTGCAGGCTGTAAATGATGTACTTAATGGCACACCATTCAAAATAGCCTACCGTACACGAAACGAGTTTTTGCTTTATGTGGTAAACAACTTACCCTACAACGTGAATGATAAAGGAAACGAGTTAAGCGAGGATGAGGTCATAGCAATAGCATTGGACGAAATAACAAGCATGAAAATTCTATCTCGTATTGAAGGTGATGATACAAAGATCAAACATTCACTTCTTGAAGGTTTGATTACTACTATCGAGGCGCAATTATTGATATTGACCGGAGAAGAAAAGAAAATAGAATCTATTTCTGTAGCCAAACTGAAAGAAATGAAAGAACGATTAACGTTATCTGGTTATACAAGTTTCTGGAGCTAAAACTGGAAAAGATATGTAAGAGAAGATGGAACTGCTTACTATAAAACATCAGGATTTTGAAATGATTGTCGAATGTACAAAATTCGATAACATATGGAATAAGGCGAAGAATAATGTGGGAGAAGAAAACTTATACTCCACTTATTCTTGGTCGGAAGGAGTAATGTCTGTTATTTTAAGCAACCATATTGGAGAACAAATTACAATTGAAAATAGCCAACAGGCTCCTGCTGTTTTTTTTGATAATACAGATTATCCTATTTGGATTGAATTCAAGGACTATGTGAAGAAAGCACAATTTGGCTCCATTCTTCAAAATGAAAATGATAAATTCACTTTTCGAAGACAAATATTAGCCGGTTTCTTGAATTATGGTAATGAGGTTGGACGCAGTGAAATACAAATCATATATCAAGTAGGAACAGAAGTCCGTAATTTTGCCTTCTCTTTTGAAGTGTTGAGTACAAAGCTTAATTATCACGAGCACTGGAAAACTATTATAGAGGATATTGAGCAGGAGTACAGAATGCTTTCGCTGGATTATATGCGAAGAACCTTTCATGGCTTTTCTCCAGATATAAGTGGTGAAACTCCGGAAATAATTTGGTGGAGTGTCTTTGCCAACGAACAAAAGAAATTTATCCAGGCATGCAAAAATATCATTGACCGCCCAAGACACCGTTTGCATGAAAAGGCATCATATAAACGTGCGGATAGATTGACGTTTATCCCATCTTGCATAGAAAACGAACTTGCAGAACATAGATCTGACAGCTCACATTTATATCGTGTAGAAGAATGTACACGGACAAATGATACACAGGAAAATAGATTTTTGAAATTTGCACTTAGCCAAATTACAAAGAAATATGAGACCTTGAAAAAGCGTATAGAAGTGATAAAGAATGCGTCTGATGTAATGAAAGAGGATATGCAAGTTACATTGGCAACGTTGAGACATTTACAACAGAATCCCTTTTTCCGTACCGTGGGAAATTATAAAGGTCTGAGTCAAGAAAGTTTGGTTTTGCAAAAGGCTACTGGATATAGTCAGGTATATCGCACATGGAGTTTGCTACAACGTTCTTATTCTCTAAATGATGGCATATATCGTTTACAAACCAAAGATATAGCAACACTTTATGAGATATGGTGTTTCATTGAAGTAAGCCATATAGTAAAAGAAAAGTTACATTTGTCTGATGAAGATATTGATCATAGAAACCGAATGGAAATGAATGGCTTATTTACATGGGACTTGGGTAAAGGAGAGCATTCACGCATTCTTTTTAAGAAAGATAATGTAGAACTGGCTGAACTCATCTATAACCCCAAAAGTTCGGAACGTGAAAATAATTCTGTTGGCATAACAGATTTGGTGGTGCCTACTGTTCCTCAAAAGCCGGATATTGTGTTGCAACTTACCAAGAACGATTTGCAGGAAGGTATGAAATTTACCTACCTATTTGACGCAAAATATCGTATTGACGGGAAAGACAGAAACGGTGTAGATGTTCCACCAGAAGACGCAATTAACCAAATGCACAGATACCGTGATGCCATATATTACAAAGATCACAAATCGGATGTATTGAAAAAAGAAGTTATAGGAGGCTATATCCTTTTCCCAGGTGATGGAGAACCAACCGATGTTGCCGTATCCAAGTTTCGCAAGACTATTGATGAGGTTAATATTGGAGCTTTTCCACTCCGCCCCAAAGACACGTATAACCGATTGCTTTTGGAGCAATTTATTGAACAACTCATTAATATGAAATCACACGAGACCATTTCCAATGTGATACCGCAAAAAGGAACATTTGTAGAAGTCGGAAATAGAGTTCTTATAGGTCTTGTTACAAATAGCAGTCGTAAAGGATATTTGCAGAGTTTTAAGGATGGTAATGCCACACTCTATTATACTGGCAGTCATTTTCCAACGACCATTGCTCTGCAAAATCTACATTATTTCATGCCTTACTTCAAAGGAGAAGGAATTTGTGATGTTTATGAGATAATTAGAGTTAGAACTATCACTTCAAAGGAAGTGAAACAAATAGAGGGAGATGAAGAAGTCAATGACCTTCGTCTTGCTTTTGAACTGCGATACTTTCGTAAACAATATGATGGCATTCAACCCATCAATACAAGCAAGATGATAAATCATACGTTTATTGATACGACTTTTGATGAGCTGGATAAATGTGTGTTAAAATTAAATTATAATCTAAATTGATAAAATATGGCAAAAAGAAAAATAAGCTATAATTATTTATTCCTTAAAATGGGAGAATTTGAACAGCCTATAGAGAATGCTCTGAGTACTATCTTAAACTATATTATTTCCAAAGAAAAAGTGGATAGGAAGCAGGATGTAAACAATGAAAAAATTGCATTTTTGGATAATATCAATTACAATACAACCAGTGAATATCATACAATGCAAATATTATTCAAAAGTGCCAAGCATAGTTATCGCGCGCCACTTCTTGACAAAAACACAGTAGAATCAAGAGAAAACCCTAAAACTATGAGTGAAGGAGAACAAATGAAAACTCATGTCCTCGTTAAATTCAAAGATGGGGATGCAATTATTTTTCTAGAAACTGGTAGTAATATGTTGACATGCGGAAATATTGTAAACTATCTAAATCAGGCATTGTTATCGTATAATTCACAGTTTAGGGAGGATGATGAACAAAGACTATTGGGAAAATTCTCATTTGAAATGATTGCTCGTGATGATTTTCAAGAAATTCTTCAAGGCATGGATAGAGTTTTATGCGCAGAAATTTTTATAGATAAGTCTGTATTGGGATCTGAAGTATTGAATTTTTCAAACTCTGCAGAGCAAGTAAAAGAAAATATTTTGCTCACTATAAAAGCTGAACGCAAGAAAAGCATCAAAGAAACATTATATGATATTATAGATAAATATAATAGTGCTCAATCAAAAATTAGAAGAATTCGCATTACAGGTAAAAACACAAATGGAAATGCAAGTATAATAGACACAGATTTTATAGTCAAAAAAGAATTTATTGAAGTACAACAAGATTCTGATACTGGAGAATATATTTCCGCAAATGTTTTTTCACAATTATTAGCACTGTCAAATGAATATTAATTTTAGAATGTGGAGTGAATATTTATATGTTATATTAGCATATTTTGATGTGCTAAAGAAAAACGAGAAACGATTTGAATTATGGATTCCAGCAATAATAGCTATTATGAGTTTGATTTATACTTTTATTTCTGGTAACGACACAATGCAATTAAAGTTTATAAAAGAGGTTTTACCCTTTGTTGGAACTTTATTGGGTTTTACTCTTGCTGCATTAACTCTTCTATTGTCAAATAATAGGATAGAAGAAAAAACTCGCAATTTTGCAACCGAAAGAAAAATTCGAGGTAACACCATAACAATATATGAGTTTTTGGTTGTTCTTTATTCGTATTTAATAGTTTGCGAAACAATACTCTGCATTTTATATTATCTAGCATCATTGTTCCCTATAAGAGTCAGCGAGGTGACTGCCGGGGTGTGTAACACCATATTTATCGGAGGTGTTTTTCATGTTTTGTTTGTAACATTGCGAACTGTATCTAATTTGTATCATATAACGATTAGACGATAATTTAATCAGCACCTGTATGTTCATTATAGGAATAACTACCAAGAATAACTATGGAAAACAGTCGGAAGAAGATAAAGAACATGCTGATAAGATACAACAAGTGATATGGATAAATTAACTAAAGAACAACGTCATCGTTGCATGTCTGCTATAAAAGGTAAGAACACAAGACCTGAGATGGTCGTACGGAAATTTCTTTTTAACCGAGGCTTCCGCTATCGGCTAAATCATCCGCGTCTTCCCGGCCACCCCGATTTGGTACTTCGAAAATACCGAACAGTTATTTTTGTGAACGGCTGCTTTTGGCATGGTCATGAAAATTGCAAATACTTTCGTTTGCCAAAAACCAACATTGATTTTTGGTCAAATAAAATAGAAAGGAATAAAGAACGTGACAAAAAGGAACAATGCCAGCTTGCTACTATGGGCTGGCATTGTATTACGGTTTGGGAGTGTCAACTAAAACCTAAAGTTCGCGAACAAACGCTTGAGTCATTAGCTTATACTTTGAATCATATTTTTCTTGAAGATAGAAAATTAAGAACCTACGAACAACCAAATACAACAGATTCACTTATGGCAGCAGAACCTGAAGCTGTTTATGAAAGGAAAAGCCAAGAATAAGAGCCGCAATTTATTACATCCAAAGGCGCTATATCAATGACTATTCCATATTTTCCGTTAGCCTTATTCCTACTTTTTCTATCAAATTTTGATGTTGTTCCTTCACTACCCGATACATGGAATAATGCGCAAAAGATTCTTCCTTATATTTCAGACTACTAACAGAAGCAGCAACAGCCCACGTTAGAATAATGGCTACAATAGCCACAACATATCGAAGTTTTATATGATGTCCCCGTATAAACATCCCATTGATATTGGGTGGAATAACGGTTATTGGATGTTTCAGTTCATTAATTTTTGCAAGTATTTCATCCTGCCGTTTTAATATGTTTTCTGTATTAGCCTCAATAGTCATGCGATTGAGATTGTAATCACAAACGTGGCTATATATGTATTCAAGAAACCTTGATTTTTGCTTGAACAGTTCAATAAGTTTGGGGAACCATAGTGAAAATGGCAATGTATCCGGCTGTCGATTCCAAATGTGTTTCTTCACTACTGACAGTGCATCGTTCCAGCAAGTACAGAAGCTTTTGGCAACTCCATTATAAATGGTCTTTTCATCCAAATCCACCTTTATATGTTGCTCCGGTTGGTTTGGAGTTACATTCTGCCTATTAACGCATTCCTTCAATTCATTGATACTTTGACGCAAATTTGCGAGATTTGCTGCTACTACATCTTCTTTCATTATCATCTACGTTTTGAGGGTTTATAAAAAGGTTCGTTTCTTGGGTTATCCTTGCTCTTATCATCCCGCCATCCCTGTTCGTTACTGGTTCCTCCGCCAGCACTAGAAACAATTGCTTGATGGGGTTGCACTATAAGTTCTGTTGCCACATTACCCAATGTTGCACAAAGACGGTTAAAGCTTAGATCTGAATCAAGTTTAGAACCTGCAATGCTAAATTCATCCATACAAAAGGATATACCACGAATTTTATCAGAGTTTTCTGCATGATTAAAACGTACATCTATTCCCTTCTCTTTGAGCATATGGAAGAAGTCATGCCATGAGCGAGATGCCGCCAACGCATCAAGAGTTGAGGAACGAAGATTATATTTACGTAATTGATGAGTGCGCAAACGACTTTTATTTCTGGCTTTGCTGTTTTTAGGAGCAAAGTAAAGTTTATACTCTTTGGTTAAAGCACGACAGACTTTTGCATTTCGTATCCTTTCGTTGCTATCAGAAATGAGATTACCGTCATTGTCTATCCGGTTGAATACGATATGGCAATGTGGATGTTCCGTATCATGATGCCTGGTTATGATATATTGGGTATTGCGAATCCCCATTTGCTCCATCCATTTCTTGGCAATCTCCACCATAAGTGCATTTCCTTTTTCGTTATTGGGAAAACGGATGGTATCTTGCGGAGAGAAAGCAAGTGATACGTGTTTCACCGGACTTTTTACTTTCGGGCGCATAGAGGCTTGTATCTGAAAAGAATCTGCTATGGTTTTATTGTTGATAGCACAGATACCTTCGTATGCCAAAAGTGTGGCACTCTTTTTCTTGTTCTTTTGGTCATTGGCATAATTTACTATTCCTCCAAAATCGGCTCTTGTTTTAATCTTCGCTATCATGATTGTTATTTTTTACTTGGGTGATAATTCTGCTGACTTCTGATATAATAGAAAAGCATTGTTGTTTCACTGCTTCCAAACCATAGATGTGCATCTGATGGGCGATCTGGTTGACATTATTGGCTATACCGGAAAGGTCACGGATTGCCGACACCATTTCCGGACTGATACGCTGACCGACTTCACAGCCCATTGCAGCCTGGTGGCAAAATTCATTGACAGACAATCCTGCCTGTTGGGCTTTGGATTGTATATAGATATAGTCGTTCTCGGTAAACATTACCCGGAAACATTTTGTGCGTTTCTGGTAACTCGCCAACCTTGGGCGACCACCAAGTTTCTTTTCCTTCATACTTATATAAACTTTGATGTGCATAAATTGATTTTTTGAGAGTGGCAGTTCTATCCGCTTGCCGCATAGGTTTTAGTGGCACTAAAACACAAACTTGCCACTCAAAAAATCTTCCTATATTTACCTTGTTCTATTCGGCTTAGTTTGCCATCTTTGATAAAGGCTTCTATCCATTTGTTTGCCGTACTTCCATTTTCACCTAAAGCTAAAACAGTTGCGTCATAATCTTTTTTGGTGAATGTTTCTGGCAACATATTATAAAGGGTATTCCTTCGTGCGTAAATGCCCGTTTCTTGTGAAAGGAATTGTAGACGTTTGGGCTGATTTCCTGACAAGTTTCGATAGATGAACACTGCATGGCAAAGCAAGGTCTCGCAGATACTCATGGCTATGGCATAGTCATATTTATGGCAAATCAATTGTATAGTCTTGTCAGAGGAAGATGATTCGTGAGGCATATTCTCCAAATGTCGGATAGCAGTCAACACCATCATTATACGATAGGCGATCAGCCCCATCCGTCGGACTACACCCTGCATCTTGTTATCTACTTCGTCGCAACATTCCTCATTCACCTGACTTAGATATTCTATAAAGTGTTCCTGCAAATCAGAGGGAAGAGAAAAGGAATAATTACCTTGTCTGACAAATTCTTCATGCAGATGGTAGAATTTATCCCCCATCAGTTTGAACATGGCATTCTTGGATTGGGAAATATCATTTGTGGCAAACACGTTTCTTATACCTCTCTTGAAACGAATGATATAAAAACAGAAACGGCTCATCAGACCGTTTTCCGCATCAGGTATCAATTTCCTTACCTGTTCGGGAGTTCCAGCCAAAGCGACTGACACTCTTGGATTGCTGACTTCGCAATATTCCCTGTCCTTGCGGCGGCTTAAACTGACTAACTCATGGTGAAATGCCTTTCGTAATACATCTGAATAATTACCATAGTCCGACTTCAAAGTCTGGCTTAATGTGTCACCTTCCGATTCAAATAGCAGTCCGATTCCGTCATTATCTCCCAATATCTTCAGGAAAGAACTTGCGCTACTGTTGGCAGGAATGACAAGCATTCGCATAGGCGGTTCAGTTGGCATGGTCATTCCACCATCTTTCTTGCCTTTGATATAAGTGTTCATTGCTTCCTTGTACTCCTGCTCCAATCGTTTGGAAAGTTCATGCAAATTACGATTGATAGGTGCTACAAGTTCCCGGCACAAAGTCAACGCACCTTTCCCCATACCGGCATCTGCTACTACAAACAGATAAAGGTTCGGATAAACGATGCGTTCATCGTACACTCCACAAATATTGTGAAAGCAGACAGATAAACACACAATCGCCCCAATCAATATTGTATCACGGTCATCCAGCGATATAGAATTGTTGACAACCTCATTTAGAAAAGAGGGAAGATGATCGAATACACACTCAGGAAATGCTGGAAGTTCTTCATCTGACTTTATCCATTTACCCGTTTTTCCATTTTGGATATTTGGCAAAATGGATAAATGTTCTTTGTTGAATGGAGCCAGCGAGATTCCGGCTTGGTTCGCAAGATGGAAGAAAGAACGAATGGTAATACCTTGTCCTTTGGATTGCAGACAATGTGTATATTGTTTGTCGGCTTCTTCCCTTTGATAGTTAGGGTAAAACCTGCTAATGCGGTGATAATACTCCCGTCCATTTTCTCCCAATCCGTCCACAAGCGCAAAGCCCAATTCTACCCAATCTTTATAATTGGGTGTTATATCAATGGCACGCTGCTCTATTTCCCGAACAAAATGTTCCACATCTTCCTCCACCTTATTATATAGTGGAGTAATACTTGGCATATCTTTTTGCTGTATTTCAGAAGGGACATTCTCCCAATCTTGGGCGAAAAATATTTTCTTTGACATCATCTTTGTATTTAGGGTTAATATATGCTTGTGGATCATGTGGCAAAAAGCATGAACGAGCAACGTCACTTCCTGACATATCTACCAACGGCAAGCCTGTTGCTTTGATACAGTTGGTAACAGCCTTAAAGTACCGGGAATGTTCCCAGCCTTTCAAGTCAACGGGTATTATCCATTTTAATCCATTACCGGATGGACTGACAAATAATAGCTCCGTATCGAAATACTCATGGTTGAGTATCTTTTGTTTTAGTTCCATAATATTTTCCACATGATCAAAATCCAGACACATCAATCCGGAGTGCATTATCAGTTCCCTCTCATTCCGCTTACGGAATAGTCCAGAAAAGGTACAATAGTCAAAATGGGTGGCTTTGTACCTTTTGGCTTCAGGAGAAGTTGCCATCAGACGCAAGGCTTCGGTTTGTGGTTGTGCATAATGCCCGGTGATATAGCGGTACACATCCACAATACCTACAGCTCTTATCGGTTCGATGTTCTGGATGGGCTTACGAAAGAATGAAAAACAATAATCAGTCGTTCCCATCATCTGATAATCTTTTTGGATTCAACAAATCGTCTGGCTTCCTCCATCAATTCATCCTGTGTCTTATGCGATTTGTTCTTCAACCAGTCATCAATTTCTGATTGTAGAAAAGCCAGAGCCTTATTTATTTTATGTACGGGGATTTGTTTGGCTGAAACCCATCCATAAACCGTTTGCTTGGCAGGATGCGATGGTAGGTAAGCACAAAGCTCGTCTATATCCATCCACTTGGGTGAATTACTTGCCTGCTTATTCTGCAGGGCATTTACTTTAGATTGTAGAGCCTCTACGGACTCAATCAGGTAGGACAATGCATTTGGCATCTCCTCCAACGAATTTACTTTATAAGCCATATCTTTCGTATTTTGGAGTTAATGCCGCAAAAGTATATTTATGTTTATGGGTGCTAAATAGGTGCTTGAAAGTCACCAATTACCCACTCATTCACCACCGATAGATTTAATTTTCATTAACACAAAAGGATAATAAAAGAGGGAGCAAACTCTTTTTATAGTAAAATGCTCTCCATTGAGAGTGTCTATGATGCAAAATACCCTCAAAAAGCAGGTGCTTAATGAGGGGTAAATTATGATGTGTTTATGATTCTTTGTTATAAGTCATTGATGCTCAAGGGTGGAAGTTTCCACCATGACCTACAAAGTCAAAATTTCGATGTGTAATGTATTAGCTGCTTTTTCTTTCTGTTCGTTTACGCTGGGCATATAAATCTGGGGGGCTAATGTTTGTATACTACATTAAAGATTTAGCTATCCGGTAATTTTTTTATAGTGAATCAAGCAGGTGGAAAAACGAAGTATTTTTCCTTCTACACAATTATATGTATATAAATCATTATAGCCTTATTTACCTATATTCTATCATTATAGACTATTTAATCTATAATCTTTGGTGAAAAAAATTCATACCAGTAACAAAATACCCCTCAAAAAGCGGGTGCTTAATGAGGGGCAAATAACGATAAACATGTAATTACTTAACCTGAGTTGCTGAATTACAATAGTCGGAATTTCTGCCATGACTTATAAATTCAGGTTATCTATATGCAGCGTATTAGCCGCTTTTTCTTTCTTCTCATTCACGATATGCGTATAAATCTGCGTGGTTCTGACATTTGTATGACCCATTAAATCTTTAATGGTATATATGTCAACACCATTTTCCAACAATAGTGAAGCGAAGCTGTGGTGGCCGCAATGGAACAGAACCCACAAAGCAGCCGTTGGTAAACAAGTAACGATAAAACGTAACCCGTTTGAAATGAGCGGTTTTTCATTATTCTGCCAAATGTCGGAAACGCAACGGAGTGCGGAATATTGCACCATTTCAGTTACCAAGCCGTTAGCTGTCAGTTACCGAAGCAAGGACAGGTAACGCACGGAAAATGAAATTGTTGTACGCCCGTACCGATTGCGCTGATACGCACCGTTCTGCAAATCAATGGACGCTTACTCATAAGTTAATTTTGCAACAAAAACAGTAAGCGTATGAAAGTAGAAAAATTCAAGGTGCTGCTCTACCTGAAAAAGAGCGGAACGGACAAGTCGGGCAAAGCCCCGATAATGGGTCGTATCACAGTGAACCGTACGATGGCGCAGTTCGGATGCAAGCTGTCGTGCAGGCCGGATTTGTGGAACGCGCGAGAAAGCCGTCTGGACGGCAAGAGCCGCGAGGCGGTGGAAACCAACGCAAAACTGGACAAGCTGCTGCTTGCGGTCAATGCGGCGTTCGACACGCTGGTGGAGCGCGAGCGGGACTTTGACGCGACGGCGGTCAAGGACTTGTTCCAAGGCAGCATTGAAACGCAGATGACGCTGCTTCGGATGACCGACCGCATCTGCGAGGACTTGAAGGCGCGTATCGGGATAGACCGTGCCAAAGGAACGTACCCCGGCTATTACTACATGAGAAAGACATTGGGCGAGTTCATCCCGTGGCAGTTCAAGACGAAGGACATCGCTTTCGGGCAGCTTACTGAACAGTTCATCCACGATTACCAGAACTATGTGATGGACGTGAAAGGCTTGGCGGTGGACACGGTGCGCCATTACCTCGCCATCTTGAAAAAGGTATGCCGCATAGCCTACAAGGAGGGATATGCGGAAAGATGCCATTTTGCCAATTTCACTCTGCCTCAAAAGACAGAGCGGACACCGAGGGCGTTGAGCCGCGAGGACTTCGAGAAAATCCGTGATGTGGAGATACCCGCATGGCGCACCACACACATACTCGTCCGCGACCTTTTCCTGTTTGCCTGCTATACGGGAACCGCCTATGCGGATGTGGTGAGCGTCACCCGTGAGAACCTCTACACGGACGACGATGGGAGCCTCTGGCTGAAATATCGCCGCAAGAAGAACGAGCTTCGGGCAAGCGTGAAGTTGCTGCCCGAAGCACTCGCCCTAATAGAGAAATACCATGACGACAACCGCCCGACGCTGTTCCCGATAATATACCATCCAAACCTCCGCCGACACATGAAATCGCTCGCCGTTCTTGCAGGGGTGAGCAGTACCTTGTGCTATCATCAGGCACGTCACTCGTTCGCCTCGCTGATTACGCTGGAGGCCGGAGTGCCGATTGAAACCATCAGCCGGATGCTGGGCCATTCCGACATCCAGACCACGCAGGTCTATGCCCGTGTCACCCCGAAGAAGCTATTTGAGGACATGGACAAATACATCGAAGCGACCAAAGACTTGAAACTTGTTTTGTAACCAATTAAAATCAGCAATTTAAAAACAATACATCTATGCGCAGTACATTTTCCATATTACCGTATATCAACCGAAGCAAAGTGAAAGCTGACGGCACGACCGCCGTCCTGTGCCGCATCACCATAGACGGCAAGAGTTCCACGATGGCAACGGGCATCTATTGCAGGCCGGAGGACTGGAACAACAAGACGGGCGTAATCCGCACCGTCAGAGAGAACAACCGCTTGCAGGAGTTCCGCAAATCCGTTGAGCTTGCCTATGAGGACTCGTTGAAGAAACAGAACGTGGTGAGCGCCGAACTGCTGAAAAACACATTGGCGAAAAGAGCAGTTATCCCCACCAAGCTGTTACAGATGGGCGAAAGGGAACGTGAACGGCTGCTTGCCCGTTCAAAGGAGATAAACTCCACGTCCACATACCGCCATTCGGGGTATTACCAGAAATACCTGAAAGAATACCTCACCTCGTTGGGCAAGGAGGACATCGAGTTCACCGACATCACGGAGGATTTCGGCAGTTCCTACAAGGCGTTCATGAAGCGCAACAAGAATTTCAGCGCACAGCAAATCAACAAGTGCCTCTGCTGGCTGAGCAAGCTGGTGTACCTTGCCGTGGACTATGAGATACTCCGTGCCAACCCGTTGGAGGACATGGAATACGAGAAGAAGCCCGCACCGAAGCACAGGCACATCAGCCGTGCGGAATTGAAAACCATCCTCGAAACACCCATGCTTGACCCCTTGCAGGAACTGGGCCGGAGGGCATTCCTGTTTTCGACGTTCACCGGTCTGGCGTATGTGGACATCATGTTGCTCCATCCGCACCATATCGGCAGGACGGCGGACGGCAGGCGTTACATCCGCATCAACCGGAAGAAGACCAACGTGGAGGCGTTCATCCCCTTGCACCCGATAGCGGAACAGATACTCGACCTCTACAACACCACGGACGACACCAGGCCCGTGTTCCCGCTTCCAAGCCGTGACGAGATGTGGTTCGAAATACACGAATTGGGCGTTGCGATAGGAAGGGAAGAAAACTTGTCCTACCATCAAGCCAGACACTCCTTCGGAACATTTTTGATTTCGGAGGGAATACCCATCGAAAGCATCGCCAAGATGATGGGCCACTCCGGTATAAGAACAACCCAGCGGTACGCGGAGGTTACGGACAAGAAAATTTCAAAGGACATGGACAACCTGATGGCTTTCAGACGTGCCTACGGAACAGGTGCGTCAAGGGAAAAGAAAACAAAGGACATCTTAACGGATAAGGAGGAATGACAATGGAACGTGGAATTATCACAATCACTGAAAACGGAACGGTCACGATGCCGACTGTTCCCGTCTGGATGACACAACAGGAAATGTCCGATGCGTTCAATGTGTTCGGTTGCTATGTCCGCAAGGTCATTGCTGCCATCTACAAGAACAAGGAACTGTCGGAGGAAGAAACGGTGCGCCATGTCAGGCAGGACGGAAGGATAAGCTATGATGTGTTCAGCCTTGAAATGGTGGTCGCCGTCGCTTTCAAGCTGCGGAGCAGGGAATGTATGGCTTTCAGACGGTTCGTTGTGGAATGCCTGACTACGAGCCGCAATAGCAAGCCGATAAACCTTTTCTTTTCACTCTCTCCATATAATGGTTTGAGAGTGAACAATTAGAAAAGGTGAAAGGAAGAACAGCCGACAACAGGCAGGAAAGGCAAATTCTCCGTTGTCGGCTTCTTCATCATGGGACGGCAGGCATTATGTGCCGACACGCCTGAATGCTTCGCGGTAATTGGCGGCAAGCATCTTTTCGATGTCCGATTCCTTGTAGAGAATCTTTCCACCCAACTGATAGTAAGCAATCATCCCGTTGTTGCGGTAGTCCTGCAAGGTGCGGCGGCTCACTTTCAGCCGTGCCGACACCTCCCTGTCCGTCAGGAAGCGTTCGCCGCCCAATGTCGGACGGCTGTTTGCCACGAGATTCTCGATGCCGTCCAGCAGACGGTCAAGCGTGTCGCCGAACTGGGCGACCAGCGCATGGTTCTTGGTTATCATTTCACTCATTGTCACGTTGGATTTAGTGGTAAGACAATAATAATCAAACGACTCTGTCCGTCCGTTTGCCCTCAATTAGTTTTACGATGCTCAGCACATCCTCCGGCTTGTAAAACACCTTGTGGTTAATCTGCGAATAGGCCAGCGTGTCGTTGTCGCGTAGCGTCTGCAACGTGCGCGGACTGATGTTCAACTGCTGGCAGACTTCCTGGTTGTCCATCCAGCGGTTTAATGACTTGCCGCCCTGCTTGGCAAGGAGGGCATCCACACGTTCCGCGAAACGGCTGAACTTCGCCGCCATTTCCTCGAATGCCTCTTTCTGAATAATCAAAATTTCCATTGTCGATACTGCTTTTAATGTTGATACTTGGTTTTTGCCTGCAAAGTAAATCGGTATTCTCCGTAATGAGATGGATATGCGATTAGGTGGCAGCTTGTGGCATTTTGCTGTCCCAATCTTTCATACTCTGGGAATATCGTTTTGCATGGCAACGCAAAGTAAAGACTAGGTTGGCAAAAGCCAATCACCTTGTGCATGCGTGGAAGCATTTGGCACCGATATGGAAGCCTGTGGCGTTATTATATGAAGTGACACTGCAAAATGGTTGCAAAAGCTAAATTGTAAATAAAGCTATTTCATTCGTGACCTTATCCTGCTTAAACTTGTCTGCGTAATGCCAAGATACGAGGCTATGCTGCCCAATGGCAGCCGTTGCAAGAGTTCCGGATCCATCTCAACCAGTTGCCTGTAACGCTCTGAGGCGATAGCTGAGAGCATGGAGATTAATCGTTGTTCAGTCTCCAAAAGTTCCATTTCCGCATACCGTCGTCCCCAATTAGCAATATGCAAATCTTCCAAAAACAATTCCTGCAATTTCTTCCTCTTCAAGACATACAGAACAGAATCCTCCATCAGTTCCATTGTCTCATATCCAGCCTCGTCGTTTACATATCCTTTCATAGAAACAATGGTAGCACCTTCCTTGCCTATCCAAAACGTAATTTCTTTTCCGTCAACATAAGTAAAAGCCCTGACAATACCCTGTTTAATGAAAAATATATCTTTCTCTACCTTGTTTATTTCCAATATATGAAATCCTTTAGGCAATGTAATCTCTGACATACAACGATGCAATTTGTCTAAAGACTTTTCAGGCAGAGGGTATCTTAAACTTAAAATCTGTTCCAGTTTCATACTCCATCAACACTTATCACCCTGCGAAGGTAACAAAAAGATGCGTCATAAATCAGGAAGCATGTCTCTTTTTGTCAAATGCGAAATCATTTTTTGCCAAATGTAAAAAGGTTTAGTGTAAGATGTACCTACTTTTGCATCAAACTTTAACACGGAATAATATGGAACATGATTTTTTGGAGATTATTAAGACGCGACGCAGTTGTCGTAAATTTCAGGACAGACAAATTTCTCGCGTGGAATTGGATGCCGTACTTGAAGCAGGAACTTACGCACCTTCAGCAAGAGGGCGCCAAAGTGCGTTTATCGTAGCTGTGCAGAATAAAGAGCAGCGCAAAAAACTGGCTGCAATGAATGCGGCAGTAATTGGATCCAAATCAAATCCTTTTTACGATGCTCCCACTTATGTATTGGTTTTTGCTCCCTCAAATGCTCATACTGCTATCGAGGATGGAACTTGTGTGCTTGAAAATATGATGCTTGCAGCTCATGCCTTGAACTTGGGAAGCTGTTGGATTCATAGAGAGAAAGAAATGTTCATCACGGATGAAGGGAAAGAGATGATAAGGTCATGGGAGCTGCCTGACGGACTGATGGGCATCGGTGCTTTGGCGTTGGGCTATCCTGATGGCAAACCAGCGCCTGCCGTCACACGAAAAGAAGGGTTTTACCGTATAATTAGATAAAAATGTCACACGATTTACTTAAGGCGATTTTTTATGAATTGGATTATCTTATTATTGGCCGGACTCTTTGAAGTAAGCCTGACTTTTTGTTTGGGGAAGACTCGGACCGCATCCGGTTTTGAGTTCTATCTTTGGGGCGGAGGTTTTCTTGTCTCCACAATATTAAGCATGACACTGCTTGCCAAGGCCGTACAAACGTTGCCGTTAGGCACAGCTTATGCCATTTGGACGGGTATCGGGGCGGTAGGTACGGTCCTGATAGGCATTTTTGTCTTTAAGGAGCCGGCCACACCGATACGGCTTTTCTTCTTGTTCACGCTGATAGCGTCTTTGATAGGTTTGAAGATTGTTTCTTACTGAAAGGGGAATACATGAAATATGAATTGAAAGCCAACCAGGGTATTCCGGCTTCATTGCTGGTCATGCTTTCCATTGCAACCGGATTATCAGTCGCCAACTGTTACTATAACCAGCCCTTGTTGGGCAGTATAGCCACAGATTTTAAAATAAATGATTTATCCGCCAATGCGGTAGCGACCTTAACGCAAGTCGGCTATATGCTTGGTCTGCTGTTTGTCATTCCATTGGGAGACCTGCTTTCACGCCGTAAGTTGATATTAACCAACTACGTTCTTGCAGCCTGCTCTCTGCTGGCGATTGGTACGGCACAGGACATCCGTATCGTATGGGTGGCATCGCTGATAACCGGAGCGACGTCTGTCATGCCTCAGTTCTTCATACCGCTTGTGTCTTATCATTCAGCCCCAAGCCATAAGACGCGCAATGTAGGCATCATGCAGTCCTGTCTGTTGGTGGGAATTTTGGGCTCACGGATACTGAGTGGACTGATTGCCAATGCCTGGGGGTGGCGCATGGTGTATTTCATAGCGGCCGGACTGATGACGTATTGCTGGTTGATGATGTACAAAGTGCTTCCCGCATTGCCCGCACAGGCAAAAGAAACATACGGAAGGCTGATGAAGTCGCTATGGCATATTCTGCGGAAATATCCATACCTGCGCATTGCTTCCGCTCGGGCGGCATTGGCTTATGGCGCTTTCTTTGCCTTATGGAGTTGCCTTGCCTTCAAGATGAAGCAAGCCCCTTTTTTTGCCGGAGATGATATCATAGGGGCATTGGGATTTTGCGGATTGGCAGGAGCTGCTACTGTGGTATTCATCAGTAAATATATTTCTGTTTATGGAGCCAGACGTTTTTCTCTCATGGGTGGAGCCGTTATGCTGGTGGCTTGGCTGACAGCATGGTGGGGCGGCACAGCTACGCAGGCATTATCATTGCCATTCTTCTGATTGATGCGGGAATGCAGAGCATTCATCTTGCCAATCAAACCAGTGTAGTAACGCTTGACGCTGAAGCCATCAACCGTGTAAACACGCTTTACATGACCATTTATTTTCTTGGCGGTTCTGTGGGAACGTTTGTAGCCGGCATCTGCTGGGAGCATTTTCAATGGACGGGAACAGCCATAGCGGGACTGACTTTCATTGCCTTGTCCTTGCTGGTCAGTTTTACATTTAAGGAAAGTAAGATATGAGCTCCAAACATCATATCCTATTTGACTTGGACGGCACGCTGACCGACTCATTCAAAGGTATAGTCCACAGTGTGCAATATGCCTTATCTCGCTATGGCATCGTTGAAAACGATTTGCATAAGTTAACCCCGTTCATTGGACCGCCATTGACCTATTCGTTCAGAGAATTTTATCATTTCTCCGATGCACAGGCGGACGAGGCGGTAAGATATTACTGTGAATATTTTTCCGAAAAAGGTTGGTGCGAGAACACAGCCTATCCCGGTATCCCGGAGATGTTGAAGACATTGTGTGAAGCAGGCAAGCATCTTTATGTGGCAACCTCCAAGCCCACGGAATTCGCCGTACGGATATTGGAACATTTTGGATTATCCGTTTTTTTCGATTATATTGGAGGAGCTTCTTTCGATCGTTCACGGGAAAGTAAGGTCGAAGTAATGCGTTATTTATGTCAGCTGGCAAACATTACCGATATGGACAGTGCCATAATGGTGGGTGACCGCAAGTTCGATGTATCAGGTGCCCATGCTATCGGAATGGAATGTGTTGGTGTTCTCTATGGCTATGGCTCAGAAGCAGAATTATCATCGGTTCATGCTGACAGGCTGGTTTCTTCAGTAACAGAACTTACGTATGAACTTCTTGCCAAAGTGTAGCTATTTACATAAATTTACAGATTGTTATTAAGTGTTACAATTTAAAATTCTTGCAGGCTACGTTATCATGATGGCGGTCATCGGCAGCATGGCCGCCATTTTGGTGCATGAGCGCAAACGCATCAGGGAGATAGAAGCCGGCACGGAAACCATCCGGCAGGTGCGCCGTGACATAAGTGAGGCCCACCGTTGTATCACCCGGCTTGCCCTGTTGGGCGAGGGCGTCGTCGGCTGGGACGAAACGGACTACCGCCATTACCATGCCCAGCTCCTGAGCACCGACAGCCTGCTGCAAGCCATGAAACCGCTCTGCCGCGAATACGTGCGCCCGGCACAGATAGACACGCTCCGCTCCCTCCTGACGGACAAGGAAACCCATCTGCGGCACATCATGGAGGTGATGGAGCGGCAGGACGAGGCAAACAGCCTGCTGGTGAACCACCTGCCCGAAGTAGCCCGACGGGCTACACGTGTCCGCACCGTGAGGAAGAAGAAAAGCGGGCTGGCAGGCTTCTTCGGCGGCAAGAAGATCGTACAGGAGCTGCCATCCGCCGGGGAACTCCACGCCTTCAGCGACAGCCTGACCGCCCTGCAAAAGAAACAGGCGGCGGAGATGGAAGCATACGCCGACAGCCTGCGCATCCGCAACCGGACGCTGAACAGGGAACTGGGGCGGCTGATACGCGACCTCGACACGCAGGCACAGGCCGCATTCGACGCACGAGAACAGGACATATCGGAGGCGCAGGCACTGTCCGTCAGGCTGCTGACCGCCACCATCTCCGCCGCCATCGTACTGCTGTTCCTCTCCGGTCTTGCCATCCACCGGGAAATCAGGCGTAACGACCACGAACGGAAACAGCGTGAGCAACTCATCGGAAAGTTGCAGGAGAGCAATAACGCAAATGAAAAGCTAATCAAGTTGCGGCGCAACCTCATCCAAAACGTCACCCACGAACTGCGCACCCCGCTGACCGCCATCGGCGGCAACGCCGAACTGCTGCTGGACGACACGGAGGCTGACAGCCGCATGCGCCATGCACACGCCATCCATGATGCCGCTGGACGCATGGCAGGGATGATAAACAGCCTGCTGGTGTATTTCCGTCTGGACCGCGGCAAGGAAACACCCGTCATAAAGCCGTTCAAACTATGCTCCATTGCCGGAACATTGGAAACGGAGTTCGGGCCATTAGCAGCAAGCAAACATCTTGCCTTCACAGTGAAAAACCATGCGAACGAGATAGTGGGTGGTGACAAAAACCGCATCCTGAGTATCGGGAGCAACCTGCTCTCCAACGCCATCAAATTTACCAAAAACGGAAGTGTCACATTGACAACCGAATATACCAGCGGCATATTTACCTTGTCAGTGTCAGACACAGGCACGGGCATGACAAAGGAACAGCAACTGCGGATATTCGTCCCGTTCGAGCGGCTGGGCAACTCCGTGACGGAGGACGGCTTCGGATTAGGGCTTGCCATCGTCAGCGACACGGTGAAACTGTTGAATGGAAGCATCACAGTGAAAAGCAAACCGGGCAAAGGAAGCCGCTTCACCGTAAGCCTGCCACTGCCCAAAGCGGAGGAAACAATGGCCACCGAAAAGACAACTGTTAAGCATTCCACGCTTTCCGGATACTCCGTGCTGGCGATAGACAACAACGGGATGCTGCTGGACATGATGAAGGAAATGTACAGGCAAAGCGGCGTAAAGTGCGACACCTGCCAAAGCGTGGACGAACTGACGGACCGTATGCGCACAAAGGACTACGACCTGCTGGTAACCGACCTGAAGATGCCGGAGGTGAATGGTTATGAGGTGCTGGAACTGCTGCGCACGTCGGAGATCGGCAACTCGCAGACCATCCCCGTTGTTGCAGCCACCGCCGCAGGCTATGTGGAAGAAAAGGAACTGACGGAAAAAGGATTTGCCGCCGTGCTGTACAAGCCTTATTCCATAGACGAACTGCTTGCAGTCACGGAACGCTGCATCAAGCCAAAGGGCACAAGCAATATAGATCTGTCGCCCCTGCTCGCTTTCGGCGATAAGCAGCGCACGTTGGAAAAGCTGGCGGCCACGACACAATCCGACATGGATGAAGTGCGCAAGGCGGCGGAAGCCGGGGGCATGGAGGCGTTGGACAGCTGGATACACCACCTCAGAAGCTCGTGGATGCTGATAAAGGCGGAACAGCCGTTGGCGGTATTGTATGACACAATCCACAAAGGAAAAATATCAGATAACGAAGTGAAGGCAGCCGTTGACGCCGTACTGGCACAAGGCAAACTGATTGTAGATTTGGCGAGGAAGGAGGCGGAACGATGGGACGGATAATCGTGATAGAGGACAATCCCGTATTCGCCGGTTATGTGTGCGGACTGCTGGAGAGCAAGGGATTCCAAAGCGTCAGCTCCTCCACCTGCAACGGGGCAAGGAAACTGTTTTCCAAGATGCGGGAGGACGACATCGTGCTTGCCGACCTGCGCCTGCCCGACGGAGACGGCATCGCCCTGCTGGAAGAACTGCGGAGACAGGGCATGAACAATCCCTACATCGTCATGACCGACTACGACGAAGTGCCCACGGCCGTCCGGTCGATGAAGTCAGGCGCGGAAGATTACATCCCGAAGCCGCTGATTGAAGCCAACTTTTTCCCGCTCCTGAAAACCTTGCAGAAAAGGACGGAGCGGCACGACACACCGATTTACGAGCGGCAGAGCGCGGCTTTCCGTGAGATAGACCGCAGGATAAGGCTGGTCGCCCCGACCAACATGAACGTATTGATATTAGGCGAAAGCGGAACAGGAAAGGAACACATTGCCGGGAAGATACACGCGAGGAGCAAACGGGCAGGCAAGCCATTCGTGGCGGTGGACTGCGGCCTGCTTTCAAAGGAGCTTGCCGCCTCCGCCCTGTTCGGACATGAGAAAGGGGCGTTCACAGGAGCCGAAAGCAAGAAACAAGGTTTCTGGGAGGAAGCCGCCGGAGGCACGTTGTTCCTTGACGAGATAGGCAACCTGCCCATAGAAGTGCAGCAGATGCTGCTCCGTGCGTTGGAATCCAAAATGTACAGACCCACGGGCGGCAGCAAGGACAAGCGGGCTGATGTGCGCATCATCGCCGCCACCAACGAAAATTTGCAGGTTGCCATAACTGAAAAACGTTTCCGGGCTGACCTCTACCAACGGCTGAAAGAATACACCCTGCACATACCACCGCTGCGCGAGTGCAAGGAGGACATCATACCGCTTGCGGAGTTCTTCCTACAACTTGCCAACGAGGAATTTGAAAAGCAAGTAAAAGGCTTTGACGCGGAGGCAAGAAAACGACTGCTTGCCTATACGTGGGGCGGCAACGTGAGAGAGCTGAAACGGGTCGTGCATTTGGCGGTGCTGCATACCGAGGGCGATACGGTCACGGCGGACACGTTGGAATTCGATGAAATGCCGCTGACGTCTGACGCTTCACTGGAAATGGACGATATGGAAAAGAAACAGATTATCCGTGCGCTGGAACAGGCGAAAGGCAACCGCAAATTGGCTGCGGCATTGCTCGGCATCGGACGTACCACGCTGTACAACAAGATAAGATTATACGGCATAAAGTACAAGGAATAGACCAAGAACACCACAAGGTTAGAACAGGTTGCCCGACTTCGGAGAGGCAACCCGGCAGCAAGGCTTTCGGAGTAACCCGAAAGGTTTCGAGTAACTCGAAACATACCTTGCTGCTGCCACTTTTCGGCAGTAACCGAAAAGCCTTCGGGTAACTCGAAGGACACCTTGCTGTGCTTTTAAGAGCACAAGAAATCCGTCAGCAAATGGATTGGAAATTGTGCTGTTATTACGGCTCCCAAAGCATCGTTTCCTGATGCCCAAACTGCCCAAAAGAAGAACGGGAATAAGTCTGTGTACAAGTCTGAACCTTAGTTTGAGGATACGGAGAATGAAAGTTATGTTTCCTTTCTTCTGCTATACAGGCAATAGCGTCAGTTCGATGCCTATATGTGCCAATTACAGCCAAAATCAGCTTTATGCCAATAGAGAAATGCAATTTTAGGCAGATACATCTTCGCTTGTTTGCAAACGCATGGAACCAATGGTTTGCAAAAACGATGACGGGCAGAAGCGAACATTCAGAAAATTCATTCTATACAGGTTTGCTGCAACATAGTTTCAATGGTACGCTGATTTATCGTTTTGCTGTCGTACTGGTTTACAACAGCAAAACTTCAAATAAAAGTATCAGCAATGGGGTGCGGATTTTAAGGGGTAGAGCTTGGATGATGTAAATCTGTGGTACAATACATTTGGCTATCAATGTAATAATGAAGCAATAAATAAACAAAAGCGTATGGACATACACACACTGGCCTGCAAACCAGCTCGCGTTCCAACCTGCCTGCCGTCCTGCTTGCCTGCCGACTGGCCCGCCAGCTTACCTGCCTACCGGCACACTGGCAGACAGGCAAACCTTCCAACAGACTAATCCGTCAACAGAAAAGCTTAAATACAATTGAGGAACAGTATGAATTTAAACGCGGGTGCAGTGCTACTGATTTTTCATCACCAAGATGAGCAACTAATGGCAATAATGAAAAGATGTTTGATTTTCTCTATTTTTCAGAAGAATAACTTTGGTAATAAGGGATAAAAACACTACTTTTGCAAATAAGAAAAGCGTTCTTTTGATTAGTGCAGAACATTGCAGAATAGAGAAGCCCGCTGGTTTCTATATCGTTACCTGTTAAGCTGATATTCTTTGTAAATTACTTGTTTTCAACGTGTAAGGAGAAGTGGTATGTCTTCCGCAATGGAAGGTGATATGCTTCTTTATACCGGATGCTTCTATCCAAACTTTCAGAGGACGTGAAATCCAGGAGGCAGCACGTTTTAAAACATCGTCCTTACAAGGAGTATCAACCAACATTTGCACTTCATTCATACTAAGTGCAACACGAGGCTTCTCAATGTTTGTTATCCCCTTTACTTTTGCACCTATATCAACGGTAAGATATTCATCAACGAACGCTTGTTTTAATCCGGCCTTGAGTATAGAGAAATAGGTAGATGCAGTATTCTGTGAGATCGTTCCTTTTTTATTTCCTCCCATGGGGGCACGTAACAGAAACATCTTAATATCTTCGAGTAGTTTAACGGAGATTTCCTTGAATGGGATTGGTTGTCCTTTAGAATAAATCTTCAACAGTTCGCCCACACGTCTCCAGTTGACTATAATTGAATCGGAACTGTTGGGATGCCTTTTACTGATAATGCTATTGAAGTACTTGATAAAGTCTTGTTCGCTCCGCTCGTTTTGTGCAGCGATTTCGTTCTCTTTATCTGTATATAGAATTGCGCTATCGTATTCATGCTGCCGTAACTTACGCACATTGTCGGCATAGATACAAGCCTCTTGATCTATCGTTGAACGGCATTGGATGATTCCATTCAAATCACGCTTAGGTTTGTAATTGAATGTTCCATCCGGCAAGATTCGTGCAATGGAAGACTTGTCCCAAATTGGTGTGGATATGGTTCGGTTAATTGATTCAACCACACGGCTTGCCCGTTTAGAGCCTCGCTTGTAAACCGGGTATGACTCTATAATAAGATACCACTCATCTTTATAATTTGATTTCCTGAGTTTGACGGTCACTTTGGTGTTTGGTAATGCTTTCTTCATTCTACTTCTGATTTATATAGATTGTCTATTTCTTGTTTGGGTACATATACATAGTTTCCTATTTGTCTTGAAGGAATAGAGTATTTTCTAACATGCGCCCATACTGAACTATCATTAATATGGTACTTCTCACAAATCTCTGTAATGGTATAACAGTCCTCTGGCTCTAAGCTATATGTTTTAGGAACAGGTTTTTCTTTTTCGGCAATACTTTCCGGTCTCTTTAGGAAAAGCTGTTCAATTTCGGAGCGTTTGATACGCGTGAGCCTTGTACCCAAATTGATGACTGGAATACGTCCCAATTTGATTAAGCGATAGAGAGTACTACGTTCTACCCCAAACATTGCTACTGCCTCCTTTACAGAAATATATTCTCTGATGTCTGGTACTTGTTGGGCAATGGCTTCTAATTTTGCATTTCTATCTTTTACATCCTTTTTGCGCTTCCAAGCTACTTTACCACATCTTGGGGAACAATAATAGCTGTCAAGTGTCTTTGCGACGAAAACCTTGCCGCAGACTTTGCACTTCCTTTTGATCTCAAATCCGATTGTTGGCATATTATCTACTTTTAAGTATGTATTAGTATAGATAAGTAGAATTTAGTTCCACATTATCTACTTTTTTGTCTTGTCGCAAATATGTCGCAAATAAGAGATAAAAATGCCCATAGAAAACACATAGAAACCATGAACCCTATAAACGCAAAAAGCGTGCAACTCGTTGAGCTGCACGCTTTTGCTTATTGTTTATTATTTGTTTACTTATCGGAATCATTTGACTTCCTCAAAATCAGCATCCTGAACATTATCATCCTGTTTGCCATTGTTTTGAGCATTTCCTTGGCCGGCGTTGGCACCACCTTGGAAACCTGCACCTTGCTGTGCACCACCTTGAGCACCAGTCTGTGCATACATCTCAGCGCTGGCAGCTTGGAAAGCAGTGTTCAGTTCGGCCATTGCACTGTCGATAGCAGCCAAATCCTGAGCTTTGTGAGCGTCTTTCAGTTTTTGCAAGGCAGCTTCAATAGGAGCTTTCTTGTCGGCAGGAAGCTTATCGCCCAGTTCCTTCAACTGATTCTCGGTAGTGAAAATCATTGAGTCAGCCTGGTTCAGCTTATCGATACGTTCCTTTTCCTTCTTATCTGCTTCGGCGTTGGCTTCGGCTTCGGCTTTCATACGTTCGATTTCTTCTTTGCTCAAACCGCTGGAAGCTTCGATACGGATGGCCTGTTCCTTACCGGTAGCCTTATCCTTGGCAGATACCTTCAAGATACCGTTGGCGTCGATATCGAATGTAACCTCAATCTGAGGAACACCACGACGAGCCGGAGCAATACCTGTCAGGTTGAACTGACCGATTGACTTGTTCTGAGCAGCCATAGGACGCTCACCCTGCAGTACGTGGATGGTTACCTCGGTCTGGTTATCGGCAGCCGTCGAGAAGACTTCACTCTTCTTGCAAGGAATAGTTGTGTTGGCATCAATCAGTTTGGTCATTACACCACCCATGGTCTCAATACCCAATGTCAACGGAGTAACATCCAGCAAGACGATGTTGCCCACACCGGCTTCCTTATTCAATACGGCACCCTGAATAGCAGCACCTACGGCTACAACTTCATCGGGGTTAACACCCTTCGAAGGAACTTTGCCGAAGTAGTCCTGAACCAGTTTCTGAACGGCCGGGATACGAGAAGAACCACCTACCAGGATTACTTCATCGATATCGGAAGTGCTCAAACCGGCATCGCTGACTGCCTTCTTACACGGCTCCAAGCAAGCCTGAATCAAATCGTGAGTCAGTTGCTCGAACTTAGCACGAGTCAAAGTCTTAACCAAGTGCTTAGGCACACCACCTACCGGCATGATGTACGGCAAGTTGATTTCGGTAGAAGTAGAAGAAGACAATTCGATCTTTGCCTTTTCGGCAGCTTCCTTCAGACGTTGCATTGCCATCGGGTCGGTTGTCAGATCGGCATCTTCGTCGTTCTTGAATTCCTGTACCAACCAGTTGATGATAGCCTGATCGAAGTCATCACCACCCAGGTGAGTATCACCATTGGTAGAAAGCACTTCGAATACACCACCACCGAATTCCAGGATAGAGATATCGAACGTACCACCACCGAGGTCGAATACGGCAACCTTCATATCCTTGTTGGCCTTATCCACACCGTAAGCCAAGGCGGCTGCAGTCGGTTCGTTTACAATACGTTTAACGTCCAGACCAGCAATCTGACCGGCTTCCTTCGTAGCCTGACGCTGTGAGTCGGAGAAGTAAGCAGGAACGGTGATAACGGCTTCTGTTACTTCCTGTCCCAGATAATCTTCGGCTGTTTTCTTCATCTTCTGAAGAATCATTGCTGAAATTTCCTGCGGAGTGTAGTGACGTCCGTCGATGTCAACACGCGGCATGTTATTATCGTTCACTACCGGATAAGGTACACGAGCGATTTCTTTCTGTACCTGTGCCCAATTTTCACCCATGAAACGCTTGATGGAGTACACCGTACGTTTCGGGTTTGTGATAGCCTGACGTTTGGCAGGATCACCTACCTTACGTTCACCACCATCTACAAATGCCACTACGGAAGGAGTTGTACGCTTACCTTCGCTGTTGGCGATTACTACAGGTTCGTTGCCTTCGAATACAGCAACACAAGAGTTTGTAGTTCCTAAGTCAATACCAATAATTTTTCCCATGATCGTTATTTTTTTATTTGTTATTATTCAGTTGATTTCTGTCCGCCTCATCGGCAGACGCCTATTAAAGGACAAACGTTGTGCCAAAGGGGGAAACAGATACCAGACCTCCTTTTGTGTCACGTTTTACGGTCATTTTGGCAGAAAGAGAGACTATCAGACTGACGAAAAAGCTGTTACGGGCATTGAGCGGCAGCAACCCTACGGCCGGGAGAGCTGCCGCCATTTCATTCCACTTAGCAAGAGAAAAGACGGAATTAGCATCATTTATCCAAAGGAAATAGAAGAAACTGTGCGTGCTGTCACGAAGAATCACTACTTTTGCAGCCAAATTTCAAAAAGGCATAATAATATAATAACAATGAGTACATCCAAACATCCCAAAGGGCTCTACCTGATTTTTGCTACCAGCACGGCAGAGCGCTTCAGCTACTATGGCATGCGTGCCATCTTCATTCTGTTTCTTACCCAAGCATTGCTTTTCGATACCGAAAGGGCTGCCTCCATCTATGGCAGCTATACGGGGCTGGTTTACCTGACACCGCTTATCGGCGGCTATGTAGCCGACAAGTACTGGGGCATCCGGCGCTCCGTCTTCTGGGGAGCCGTACTGATGGCAATCGGTCAGTTTCTGATGTTCTTCAGTGCCTCGACTCTCGATGCAAAGGAATTGTCGTGCTGGCTGATGTACGGCGGACTTACCTTTCTTATATTAGGTAACGGATTCTTCAAGCCTACGGTATCGTCGCTCGTCGGACAGCTGTACGAACCGGGCGACCGTCGGCTTGATTCGGCTTATACCATTTATTATATGGGTGTCAACGTCGGTTCGTTTCTGGCTCCGCTTGTGTGCGGATACTTTGGCGAAACGGGCAATCCTCAGGACTTCAAATGGGGCTTCCTGATTGCTGCCATCGTCACGGTATTTACCGTGGTGCTGTTCGAGTCGCAGAAGAGCAGATACCTCAACGGTCCCGACGGACAGCCATTGGGCATCGTGCCCGATGCACGCAAGGAGACGGAAGGCAAAAAGGCCCAAACACCGACGCCGGAAGAGGCCCGACGCAAACGCCGCAATCTGTGGATATGCTGCGCGATGGCCGTTGTGCTTGCCTTGTTCTTCTACTGGTGCTTCGGCAACGACTGGATCAGCATCGGCATCTTTACAGCCTGCATCGTTTTCCCGGCCAGCATCCTGATGGACGGTTCGCTCACCAAGATAGAGCGCGACCGTATTTGGGTGATTTACATCATCGCCTTCTTCGTCATCTTCTTCTGGGCAGCCTATGAACAGGCAGGCGCATCGCTCACCCTGTTTGCTTCGGAACAGACCGACCGCATCATTCTGGGCTGGGAGATGCCTGCTTCGTGGATTCAGTCATTCAATCCCTTCTTCGTCGTTATTCTGGCTGCCATCATGCCGGGCGTATGGGGAGCACTGGCACGTCGGGGCATGGAGCCAGCATCGCCCACCAAACAGGCCATCGGTCTATTGCTTCTGTCGTTGGGCTATCTGGTCATCTGCTTCGGAGTGAAAGACGTGCAACCCGGTGTCAAGGTAAGCCTCATCTGGCTGACGGGCCTGTACTTCATCCACACGATGGGCGAGATTGCTCTTTCGCCCATCGGACTGTCGATGGTGAACAAGTTGACGCCCATCCGTTTCGCTTCGCTGATGATGGGCATCTGGTACCTGTCCACGGCCACGGCCAACAAGTTTGCCGGTACGCTGTCGGGCCTCTATCCCGAAGCTGGAAAGGTGAAAACACTGTTGGGCTATCGCATTGAGACGATGTTCGACTTCTTCCTGGTGTTTGTAGTCATGTCGGCCGCCGCATCGCTTGTCCTCTTCCTGTTGTCGAAGAAATTGCAGAAGATGATGCATGGAGTGGAATAATTTCGCTACCTTTGCACCAATTTAATAATCACAAGTCCCATGGATAGCATACTGATTAAAGACAAGAAGTTCACCGTCTCCATTAAGGAGGAGGATATACTGAAAGAAGTGAGCCGCGTAGCCAACGAAATCAACCGTGACCTGGCAGGTAAGAATCCGCTTTTCCTGAGCGTACTGAACGGTTCGTTCATGTTCACCGCCGACCTGATGAAACGCATCACCATCCCTTGCGAGATATCATTCGTCAAGTTGGCTTCGTATCAGGGAGTAGCATCGACAGGCGCCGTCAAGGAAGTCATCGGCATCAACGAAGACCTGAGCGACCGTACCGTAGTCATCGTAGAAGACATTGTAGACACGGGCCTCACCATGCAACGCCTGCTTGAGACGCTGGGCACCCGCGGACCGAAAGAGATACATATCGCCACCCTGCTGGTAAAACCCGAAAAGCTGAAAGTAGACCTCAACATCGAGTATGCCGCCATGCACATCCCCAATGACTTCATTGTGGGTTACGGACTGGATTACGACGGATTTGGACGGAACTATAAGGACATATATACTGTAGTTAATGAATAAATATATGAGTCCTATCTTCAAAAGAGAAGAAGGTTTCTGCTTCAGTTCCCCAAACACATCGGCAAGCGTATTAATGATTAATGCGCAAGGTATCATGCTCTCGGTCTTGGGTAACGACTACTTCATTTCGTACAACCGTGTACCTTGGCTGAAAGATGCACGTATATCAGACGTACTGAATGTCAAGATGTGCGGACAATCTGCCATCGAATGGGAAGCCTTAGGAATTGATCTGGAAATAGAAAGCCTGAAACATTCCGAACGCTATCCGCTCATTATGAAACGGAATCCTCTGGATACAATCAGTTAATATTTACAATTACATTATAAACATTTAATCACTAATCAAAAACAATGCTGAACATTGTAATTTTCGGTGCCCCCGGTTCCGGTAAGGGCACACAAAGCGAGAGAATTGTAGCTAAGTATGGCATTAACCACATCTCCACGGGGGACGTGCTGCGTGCCGAAATAAAGAACGGTACCGAGCTGGGAAAGACAGCCAAGGGATACATCGACCAGGGACAACTCCTCCCAGACAACCTGATTATCGACATCCTGGCTTCCACGCTCGATAGCTTCAAGGATTCGAAAGGCGTCATTTTCGACGGCTTCCCACGTACCATCGCACAAGCCGAAGCATTGAAGAAGATGCTGGCCGAGCGCGGACAACAGGTGAGCGTGATGCTCGACCTCGACGTGCCCGAAGACGAACTGATGAAACGCCTCATCCTGCGCGGACAGCAATCGGGCCGTGCCGACGATAACGAAGAGACCATCAAGAAACGCCTCACCGTTTATCACAGCCAGACCGCTCCGCTGATCGACTGGTACAAGCAGGAAGGACTCTACACCCACATCAACGGACTGGGCGAACTGGAGACTATCACGGCCGATATCTGCAAGGCTATCGATGCTGTGAAATAAAAAGAAACAAAATACGGGGCTGAATGCTTGGCATTCAGCCCCTATTCATAACTTCACCGTCAATACTCCCAATATTCCTTCAACACCCATTCATCCGACTCACTTTTAAGTAGCCGCATCAGGGCAGGTTTATGTTCTATGCCCACGAGCACCACCAACCGTCCGCCTGGGAAAGCAGCAACCGCCCGCCGTATATTAGCGGCCATTATCTCGTTCCTTTTCCACCAACGCGCCGCCCATAGCTTGGCAAACTCCAACCAATGAGAAAGACTTGGTGTATGCTCCACCACGGAAACCAGTTTGGGATAAAGAATCTGTTCGCGCAAAGAAAGATAACCCATCGTCATGCTGGAATTCATATCCCTTGCCGAAGCAAACTTCATACCATTATAATCCATCACTTGAAGCACCAATTCTACGTCCTCTTGCGCCCGCTTGTCTAACTTGCCTTCTCGGTAACACGTCAGCACATCAAGTCACATACTATCCTGCCTTTCAAAATAGCGATGCTCACGATACCACGCATTACGCCCCGACGCATCAAACGGACGCAACAAGGCTCCCTGCTCCGTCTGATAACGATGCGCACCAATGTTTTCATTCGTGGAAAGCAGATCGGGAAAACGCTCCAAGTCGAAACGGAAGTCACTGTCAAAAAATGCAGTGTCCAATTCTATCAGTACCACATCAGCATCCGCTTGGCAAAGAATCCGATAGACGGTGTCGCTATCAAAATACGAACGGGGACTGTGAACAGTACCCACAATGCAAAGTTCCGTCTTCTTCTGAGCCTGTGCCATGTACAGACAACAACTCAACAACAAACAAAAAACTATCCTCAGTTTCATCATCTTATTTTCTTTTCAATGTTCAGCTCCGTCCACTCCACCCTGTCAGGCACCAGCGTGCGCCCCGTCACCTTGCCGTTCTGCTCGCGCTGATATTCGGGGATGAAGCGCACCTGTAGTTTCGAGAACTGCTGACCCGATACTTCTTCGGGCGTATCCACCCCTTGCCCTTCGGCACGACCGGTCAGGTAGAACGTGCCTACCCCTTTCAGCTTCACAGAATAGCCTGCCTCCAGCATACTGCCAAGCACCTCGCCCAGCCCCACCAGCACGGCATACGTATCGCCCTTGCTGACGGTCGAAATGCGCGAAAGCCGTTCGGCCACCTGATCCGTATCCATGGTTCCTACCGTAAACGAACGCGGATACCACTTGCCGTTCATCTTCTGTTTCTTGTAAAAAGCCATATCTTTATCATTTAAATGTTATTGTCCACTCCCCCTCCACCGCCGGCTTGGCCATCCCCGCCTGCCGACCGTACAGGGCTTTCCTTATACCTTTAATAGGAATCATCCGGGATGATTGGTAGAATCATCCACAATGATTATAGGAATCATCCCGGATGATTCCTCCTTCACTTGCAAAGATAATATACGAAAGGCAGATATGCAAGACGGATGAGTCAGTATCATAGCATTATAGGAAATTATTTGTATCTTTGCAGAGGAAAACAAGAATGCGATATGAACGGAAAGAACTGTATCGAACGACTCTCGCCCGTACTTCTGTGGGATATTGATCCCGAAAAAGCGGACATGGACACTTGTCCGCAACAGATTATCGTACGCGTACTGGAATACGGCACGCTGGAGGACTGGCGCCTCATCCGTTCCTATTATGGGCTGGACAAAATCGTTGAATGCTGCAAGCAGGCACGTTCGCTCGACCCCGTAGCGTTGTCATTCATCTGCTGCATATCGCACACAAGGAAGGAGGAATACAGATGTTATCATACCGCACAGTCGAACCCCACACCCTGGAATTGCTGAAGAAGCTGATGGCAGCCAAATGCCTGTCGGATACAAGGTTGGTGGGCGGAACCGGTCTTGCCCTCCAATACGGACATCGCATGTCGGTAGATATTGATCTGTTCGGGGAAATGGAAGACAACGATGAAGCCATTAAGGACGTTCTGCGCCAAGCGGGGCAACTGACCATCCTGAAGGAATCTAAAGACATCAAAATCTATGTCATAGACCGCATCAAGTTGGATATCATCCATTATGCCTATCCATGGATTGCACCTTGCATCGAAGAAGATGGCATCCGCCTGGCATCTCCCAAGGATATCGCCGCGATGAAAATCAATGCCATCGAAGGGCGTGGAACGAAAAAAGATTTCATTGATATGTATAGCCTGTTACAGCATTATACATTAGAAGAAATCCTGAAATTCTACCAGCAGAAATATCCCGAACATTCCATCTTCCGGGCACTGATGAGTCTATCCTATTTCGAGGATGCCGACGCGCAACTGATGCCCAAGATGTTCATACAAACCACCTGGGAAGAAATGAAGGCCGACATACAGAAACAAGTGGAAGCCTATTCCCGTTAAATAGATAATAATCATTAATATCGAGACATTATGGCAGAATCGAACTTTGTAGACTACGTAAAGATATATTGCCGCTCAGGTAAGGGCGGCCGAGGTTCCACACACATGCGTCGTGCCAAATACGTGCCCAACGGAGGACCCGACGGCGGCGATGGCGGACGCGGCGGACACGTCATCCTACGCGGAAACCGCAACTACTGGACATTGTTACACCTGCGCTACGACCGCCACATCATGGCCGGACACGGCGAAAGCGGCTCGAAGAACCGCAGCTTCGGCAAGGACGGTGAGGACAAGGTCATCGAAGTGCCCTGTGGCACCGTGGTCTACAACGCCGAAACGGGCGAGTACATCTGCGACGTCACCGAGCACGGACAGGAAGTCATCCTGCTGAAGGGCGGACGCGGCGGACTGGGCAACTGGCACTTCAAGACAGCCACCCGCCAGGCACCGCGCTTTGCGCAACCCGGCGAACCGATGCAGGAAATGACCGTCATCATGGAGCTGAAGCTACTGGCCGACGTCGGACTGGTGGGCTTCCCCAACGCTGGCAAGTCGACACTGCTCTCGGCCGTATCATCGGCCAAACCGAAGATAGCCAACTATCCGTTCACCACGATGGAGCCCAACTTGGGCATCGTGTCCTACCGCGACGGTAAGTCGTTCGTCATGGCCGACATTCCCGGCATCATCGAAGGAGCCAGCGAAGGACGCGGACTGGGTCTGCGCTTCCTGCGCCACATCGAACGCAACTCGCTGCTGCTGTTCATGGTGCCTGCCGACAGCGACGACATCACCAAGGAATACAACATTCTGCTGAACGAGCTAAAGAACTTCAACCCCGAAATGCTGGACAAGCAGCGCGTACTGGCCATCACCAAGTGCGACATGCTGGACCAGGAACTTATGGACGAGATAGAGCCGACCCTGCCCAAAGACGTGCCTCATGTGTTCATCTCCGCCATCTCTGGCCTCGGCATCAACGTGCTGAAGGACATCCTGTGGGAGGAACTGAACAAGGAAAGCAACAAGATTGAGGGCAAGATTGAAAGCATCGCCCACCGTCCCAAAGACATGAGCCACCTGCAGGAAGAACTGGCCGACGAAGGCGAAGACGAAGACCTCAGCATCGAATACGTGGACGAGGACGACGTGGAAGACCTCGAAGACTTCGAATACGAAGAAGAAGACTGGGAGGACGACAAGCAATGAGCCGTCTCAGCCCCGATAAACGAATGTTGGAGTATGCACTAAACGGTGCATGCCCCGACATTTTTGCTTTCAGCACCACGCGCCACGGCGGCATCAGCACAGACACATACGCCTCGCTGAACTGCACGCCCTACACAGGCGACACTGCCGAAAACGTCTGCCACAACCAGGAACTGCTTCTGCAAACCTTGCCGCAACGCCCGCAGGAACTCATCATCCCCTGGCAGACACACGGCACGGCCTCCCTCGTCATCGACACCGACTATCTGCAGGCCGACCCGCAGACACGGCACGAACGCCTGCAAGGCATCGACGCCCTCATCACCCGCGAGCCGGGCATCTGTCTTTGCATCTCAACGGCCGACTGCATACCTATCTTATTATACGACCACAGGCACCGCGTCGTCGCTGCCGTCCACGCCGGCTGGCGGGGCACAGTGAACCGCATCGCCCTGCGCACACTGGAGTGGATGCAGACCCTCTACGGCACCGAGGGCAAAGACGTGCATGCCATCATCGGCCCCGGTATCTCGCTCGCCGCCTTCGAGGTGGGCGAAGAGGTGTACGAAGCCTTCCGCGCTGCCGGCTTCCCCATGCCTTACATCGCCGAATGGAGGAACGACACCCACAAGCATCACATCGACCTGTGGGCTGCCAACCAGCTGCAACTGCTGGACTTCGGTCTACCCGCCACCCAGATAGAGACTGCCGGCATTTGCACCTACACCCGTCACGAAGATTTCTTCTCCGCCCGCCGGCTGGGAATCAAGTCGGGGCGTATGCTGTCGGGCATCATGCTGAAATCGTAAGAACAGCTTTGCCCAACCGCCCGTGCGGCAAGCCGCAATCATAATAAATACTAATAGTAGTCCGGTTTGGAGTTTTTTACGTACTTTTGAATTCCTTTATCGAACAAGGCTGAAGCAGTATGCCTTTGGCAACCGGCGGACATCAGTTCCTCAAGGTCCTATCGCACTGCTACAGAGCTGCAAACAATAGAATCGGAACATCATTGAACCAGAAAAGATGAAAAGACAAACAAACCGGACGAGAGTACTCTGCACTTGCATAGGCCTTATCGCATGCCTCGTGGCAGGAATGCCGCTCGCCGCGCAACATACCGGCAACCATACCCTCCCGACGGATACGTCCGCCTGTAGCCAACCGAGCGTATCCAGAAAGCTCACCCATCAGCTCGGCATCGACTTCCGCCCTGCCTACGTAGTACCTACCAACGACTTTTTCGACGGAGACAACTCCACGGGGCAACCCATACGCAATGTGTGGTCGGTGCACCTGAAGTACGCTTTCCGCTTTAATAAGGACTCAAGACTGGGACGGCTTTATCCGCACGCCTATCAAGGCATCGGCGTATCGTACAACCACTTCGACAACCGCCCGCCCATCGGACATCCCGTCGCTGTCTACGCCTTTCAAGGCTCACGCATCGCCCGACTGTCGCCCACTCTCTCGCTGGACTACGAATGGAACTTCGGCGCTTCCTTCGGGTGGGAGAAGTATCACGTACCCGAGGACAGATCACAAGTGCTGGGCTACAACGACGTGGTAGGCTCGAAGATCAATGCCTACATCAATCTGGGCTTCTTCCTGAACTGGCAAATCAATCCCCAATGGAACCTGACAGCGGGAATCGACCTGACCCACTACTCCAACGGAAACACCCATTACCCGAACAGCGGTGTGAACCCCGTAGGCGGTCGAATCGGACTGGTACGGACCTTCGGGGCAGAAAACAGCAGCCCGTCGGCCAACGCCGGACAGCTTGCTCCGGACGACTTCCGCCCCCACTTCAGTTACGACCTCGTCGTGTACGGTGCTACACGCAAACGAGGATACATCGACGACTACAACATGGGACATCTGATACCTGGCTCGTTCGGCATTGTCGGCCTCAACTTCAACCCGATGTACGACTTCAACAAGTATTTCCGGGCAGGCATCTCGCTCGATGCCCAGTTTGACGAAAGCGCCAACCTGCAGGGGCATTATGCCGGAGGGACTGACGACGATCCGAAATTCTACCGGCCGCCCTTCCGCGAACAGTTTGCCGTAGGCCTGTCGGCACGTGCCGAACTGGTCATGCCCATTTTCTCGGTCAACATCGGTATCGGGCACAACGTGCTCTACAAAGGAAAGGACACCAAAGGCTTCTATCAGATATTGGCACTGAAGACATTCCTTACCCGCAACCTCTTCCTTCATACGGGCTATCAGCTCAGTAAGTTCAAAGACCCCAACAACCTGATGCTGGGCTTAGGATGGCGATTCAGGTAAATGACAAGAAAAGCAAGTACCGTCGAAAGAACTTCGCCGATAAAAACGTACTTTTGCAACAGGAAAAACAAATAGTGCATAAACATCAGCATACATCATGTATCAACTTACATTATCCGAAGAACTGAAATCACACTGCCCCGAATACCGTGGAGCAGCCGTCTATGCCGAAGTCATCAATACACCTTTTAGCGAAGGACTTTGGCAGGAAATCGATATATTCACCCAAGAACTGAGGGCTAACGAAACAACCGACGGCATCAAACAGCAACCTGCCATTGCCGCCACCCGCGAGGCCTACCGCCGATGCGGCAAAGATCCCAGCCGCTACCGTCCCTCGGCCGAGGCCCTGCGCCGCCGTCTGCTACGCGGACTCGAACTGTACCGCATCGATACGCTGGTCGACCTCATCAACCTCGTCTCGCTGCGTACGGGCTACAGCATCGGCGGCTTCGACGCCGACAAGATACAAGGAACAGACCTTTGTCTGGGCATCGGACGTGCCGGTGAGCCGTTCGAAGGCATCGGACGCGGTGTGCTCAACATCGAAGGCCTGCCCGTCTTCCGCGACGCCGTAGGAGGCATCGGCACCCCAACCAGCGACAACGAACGCACCAAGATGGATGTCGGCACCCGCCACATACTGGCCATTATCAACGGCTACGACGGCGACATGCCCCGTCTGCAACAAGCTGCCGAAATGACACAAGAACTCTTAAAGAAATACGCCTCTTCCGACGGGGGAAGCATCTACTACTTCGAATGAAAACATCACTATTCATTATCCTTATTGGCCTGCTGGCGCTGAACGTCCACGCACAGGAAAAACGTCCGGCGTTCTCGAACATGGAGAAGAACCACATCCGGGTGGCCACTCCGGGACTGTTCGACAAAAGTAAAAGCATCCATATTCATCTGGACAGTCTGGCGGCAACCGACTACAGCTTCCCTCTGCCCGGCGGCAAAGTCATTTCGCCCTACGGACGGGGCGGCGGGCGACACACAGGTGTCGATATCAAGACCCGTGCCAACGACACCATCCGTTGCGCTTTCAATGGCATTGTGCGTATGTCGAAACCCTACAGTGCCTATGGCAACGTCATCGTAGTGCGCCACCCCTCGGGACTGGAAACCGTCTACAGCCACAACTCCAAGAATCTGGTACAAAGTGGCGACACGGTAAAGGCTGGCCAACCCATTGCCCTGACCGGACGTACGGGACGTGCAACGACCGAACACCTGCACTTCGAGACACGCATCAACGGGCAGCATTTCAATCCCAATATCCTCTTCAATATGAAGACCGAAGCCTTACGGCACGAATGCATCCGTTGCACCAAGAATGCGAACGGCATCGTCGTCAAGCCTGTATTAAAAAATAACACTGCAAAGTGATAGGGTTTTCCAAACGTTTCACTAACTTTGCATTGCATTTCATGAACATTAAAACATATCAATGATAGAAAAACTGATTGTCCTTGAAGATATCGACCCGGTCATCTTTTACGGCGTGAACAATGCCAACATGCAACTGATAAAAGCCCTTTATCCCAAACTGCGCATCGTAGCGCGCGGCAACGTCATCAAAGTGCTGGGCGACGAAGAAGAAATGTGCGCCTTCGAGGAAAACATTACCAAACTGGAAAAATACTGCTCCGAATATAATTCGCTGAAAGAAGAAGTCATCATCGACATCATCAAAGGCAATGCCCCACAAGCCGAAAAGAGCGGCAACGTCATCGTGTTCAGCGTCACGGGCAAGCCTATCATTCCCCGAAGCGAAAACCAGCAGAAACTGGTAGATGCCTTCCATAAGAACGACATGGTGTTTGCTATCGGTCCTGCCGGATCGGGTAAGACTTATACCGCCATCGCCCTGGCTGTGCGTGCCCTGAAGAACAAGGAAATCAAAAAAATCATCCTCAGTCGCCCCGCCGTTGAAGCTGGCGAAAAACTCGGCTTCCTGCCCGGCGACATGAAAGACAAGATAGATCCGTACCTGCAACCGCTCTACGATGCCTTGCAGAACATTATACCCGCTGCCAAACTGAAGGAATACATGGAGCTGAACATCATACAGATAGCCCCGCTGGCCTTCATGCGTGGACGTACGCTGAACGATGCGGTCGTCATCCTCGACGAAGCACAGAACACCACCACCGCCCAAATCAAGATGTTCCTTACCCGTATGGGCATGAACACCAAGATGATTGTAACAGGCGATATGACGCAGATTGACCTCCCCTCTTCACAAACCTCCGGTCTCGTACAAGCCCTGAAGATACTGAAAGGAGTGAAAGGCATCAGCTTCATCGAACTGAACAAGAAAGACATTGTGCGACACAAATTAGTTACTCAAATTGTAGAAGCGTACGAGAAGTTTGAAGCAGCTACAAGCTACAACAAGCTACGAGCTACAAGCAAAAAAGATATAATGAATGAAAAAGAAGGAACAAGTGGAGAGGCAACCACAACCGTCCCCCGTTCATAACTAAATAAAAGTCATGGCAGAGATAAAGACACATAAAGACTTGCTTGTTTGGAAAAAAAGTATAGACCTGGTAGAACAAATCTATACGTTTACCAAACAATTTCCCAAAGAAGAACTTTATGGCATCACCAATCAGATGAGACGCTGTGCTGTTTCTATCCCTGCCAATATTGCAGAAGGGTCTGGGCGAAAGAATAAGGCTGAATTTATACAGTTTCTGCACATCGCACTCGGCTCGGCAAGCGAACTTGAAACTCATTTAATTATTTCACAGAGACTTGGATTCCTATCCAGCAACTCGTACGATGAAATAATGAATGCCCTGAACGAAATCATAAAAATGATTTGCGGACTCATAAACTCCTTAAATTCCCTAAACCCCACTCGTAGCTCGTAACTCGTAGCTTGTAGCTCGTAACTCGTAGCTCACTAAAAACGAATAAACTAACAACTAAATACTAAAAGATATGAAAGCGTTAACTAAAACTGATTACAACTTTCCGGGACAGAAGAGCGTCTATCACGGAAAAGTACGCGACGTGTATAACATCAACGGTGAAAAACTCGTCATGGTAGCAACCGACCGTATCTCGGCCTTCGACGTTATCCTGCCCAAAGGCATCCCCTTCAAAGGACAGATGCTGAACCAGATTGCAGCTAAGTTCCTTGATGCTACTACCGACATTTGCCCTAACTGGAAACTGGCTACACCCGATCCGATGGTGACCGTTGGTGTTATGTGCGAAGGTTTCCCGGTAGAAATGATTGTACGCGGCTACCTCTGCGGATCAGCTTGGCGTGCCTACAAGAGCGGTGTACGCGAAATCTGCGGTGTACGTCTGCCCGAAGGCATGAAGGAAAACCAGAAGTTCCCCGAACCCATCATCACCCCGACTACCAAAGCCGAAATCGGTGAACACGATGCTGATATCTCCAAGGAAGAAATTCTGGCACGTGGTCTGGCTACTCCTGAAGAATATGCCCTGTTGGAAAAATATACACTGGCTCTCTTCAAACGTGGTACAGAGATTGCTGCCGAACGCGGCCTCATCCTGGTAGATACAAAATACGAATTCGGTAAGCACGACGGTAAGATCTACCTGATGGACGAAATCCATACACCCGACTCCAGCCGTTATTTCTACAGCGAAGGCTACGAAGAACGCTTCGAGAAAGGCGAACCTCAAAAGCAGCTCTCTAAAGAGTTTGTACGCGAATGGCTGATGGACAATGGTTTCCAGGGTAAGGAAGGCCAGCAGGTACCAGAAATGACCGACGAAATTGTTACTTCAATCAGCGAACGCTACATCGAACTGTACGAACACATCACCGGCGAGAAGTTCGTCCGTGAGGCAACCGAAGACATTGCTGCCCGTATCGAAAAGAATGTAACAGAATACCTGAGCAAGTAATGCAGAAATACAGAGAGCACACTTGCTTTTGAAATACATCTGACGCGGATTACGCTGAATTCTGCGGATATCACCATCCCTGTTCCATGTAATCCGCGTCTGTTTTTGTTCAGCCTGCAGGACTGTCAGCGCAGCATCACCACGCGGCGCAAGATAAGTTGTTTGTATTGCCTCTTCATGTCGTCAGGCAGGAAAGAGTGGTCTATCAGTTCAAACCACTTAGGCAAGGCTCGACTGAAGCGGCGAGCCAGATTCTCAATCACCTTCTCTTCTACTCCCGAAGCTGTAATGGCCTTGTAGAAATCCGTCTTGCGCAACCGATTCTTCTTCCCGTTAAGGGTAAGAGCCAGTTCTTCGGTATCTTCGGGCATCACCAGCGCAGTAGACAACATGTCATAAGCCGGAGTAAGCGTATATCCGCCCATCAGATTATAAAGTGAAAAGTTCTTGAGATGCATGTCTGCATTGCCTGTTATCCAACAGAATACTACTACCTCCCAGAAGTTGATTACATCCAGCTGGGGCGTAGAAGAATAGCGACGGATAAGTTTGGCTATCTGTTCATAAGACCCTTTGTATTTGTACTCTGTCAACCGCTCGGACAGTTGGCACATGTCTTCCATTGCCACTTTATGCCCATCGGGCAAGCGGTCGATACGACGGGTTATATAGCACAGTTCACCGTCACTGAAACGTATCAGACTGTGGGGTACCACACTGATTTTAGCAGCTTCGGCCAGGTGCATGGTGACGTCCTCCAGTTCGGGCAAAGCACGATAGGATTGTGTCTGTGGCTTCAGAATAAAGCGTCCCCACAGGCCCACAATGGTAAAACGGTCAGGCTCGTTGCGTCCGCCCCGATTAATGTCGAGCGAAAGCTTGGCCTGCACCCCGGTAAGGGTAGTCTGGCTACGCACTACTTCCCGGGCCAGGTCGCCCAACTGCCCACGCACGTATGGCAATTCGGGCACTGTACGGGTACCGAAAAATTTGCGGGCACAGGCTGGATGAAAGTCCTTCATCCCCTCACCCAATTCTTTATAGCAATACAGACACCGGTTCATAATTTATCCTCCTCCGTTTCGTCATCGGGTACTACACTAACAGCTCCAATACAGTCCTTACAACAGGCCAACAAAAGTGACATGCGGTCGCGCTGGTTGATTTTCCAGCTTCGTTCGGCAATGTCCAGCAGCCAACCTTCGGGTATCAGTCCGTCAAAGAAGGGAAAGAGTACCGTATCATGATAAGGTTTCTCAGTCAGTGGTAGTGTCAGACTAATAGCTGTCGCATCAGGCAAAGCCAGATAAGCGGCATCGTACGTAAAAGTAAAACCGTTCTCATCTTCTACCAGCCTGCCCGCCAATCGGTCGTGCAGATACACCTTTGCCTTCTTCATGATTTATCCTCCCTTGTTTTTACGTCTATTTCTACTGGTCCCACCTGACGGCCGAACAGACTGAGTACCTGATTTACCTTATCCATCCGCAAGGTCTGCTTGCCCTGCTCCAAATCACGCACAAAGCGCAGACCCACACCCGACTTGTCAGCCAAGTCTACCTGAGTCAGTCCGAACTGTCGGCGCATCTCTTTCACAAAGTCTGCAATTACTGTATGTTCCATATTTTATACCCTTTCGGGTACAAATATAACATAAGTTTCCATCTATTATACCTTATAGGGTATATTTTATCTGTATTTAATTAAATTTATACCCAAACGGGTATAGCAAAAAAACAAGAATTTCACAATTTCTTGAAACTAACTGAAAAGAAGCGTATGCCACAAAAGGAATTTATACACCAATTAGCACACTGAAATAGTTATTTTTTTAACTTTGCGCAAAAGAACATAGCAATTATTATGGAGTACCCACAAGAAAAAGTCATGCCCTACGGCAAGGAAGGGAAGAAAAGCGAACAGGTAGAACAGATGTTCGACCACATCGCTCCTACCTACGACCAGTTGAATCACACCCTTTCACTGGGTATCGACCGCAGCTGGCGCAAGAAAGCCATCCACACACTCCGTCCTTACCACCCGCAACAGATGCTGGATATAGCTACCGGTACCGGCGACTTTGCCATTCTGGCGTGCCGCGAACTGCAACCGCAATCGTTGATAGGTGCTGACATTTCGGAAGGTATGATGAACGTCGGACGTGAAAAAGTACGCCAGGCAGGACTTGCAGACCGTATTTCTTTCGCCCGTGAGGACTGTACAGCTCTCACTTTTGCCGATTCAACTTTCGATGCACTGACCGTCGCCTTTGGCATCCGCAATTTCGAACATCTGGATAAAGCTCTCGGCGAAATGTGTCGTGTGCTCCGCCCTGGTGGACATCTGGTTATTCTTGAACTTTCCACTCCCGACCGCTTCCCCATGAAGCAGCTGTTTGCTATCTATTCCAAGATCGTAATGCCCCTCATCGGCAAACTCATATCAAAGGACAACAGTGCCTACACCTATCTGCCCGAAAGTATCCGTGCCTTCCCTCAGGGCGAAGTGATGCAGCAGGCTATCCAAAATGCCGGCTTCAGCCATGTTTATTTCAAACGACTGACGTTTGGCATCTGTACCCTTTATGTTGCAACCAAATAAAAAACTGACAATTATGCAAAAGTATGGTTTAATAGGCTATCCGTTGAAACATTCTTTTTCTATAGGATATTTCAACGAAAAATTCCAATCCGAGAATATTGATGCCGAATACGTGAATTTCGAAATTCCACGTATCGAAGACTTTATGGAAGTTATCGAAGAAAACCCCAACCTGTGCGGACTGAACGTCACCATCCCCTATAAAGAAAAAGTGATCCCCTATCTGGACGAACTGGATAAGGATACTGCCAAAATTGGAGCGGTCAATGTGATCAAAATCCTTCGTCAACCCAAAGGGAAAGTAAAACTGGTCGGATACAATTCGGATATCATCGGATTTACACGTTCCATTGAACCCTTATTGCAACCCCATCACACCAAAGCCCTTATACTGGGAACGGGCGGTGCATCAAAAGCCGTATATCATGGCCTGGCCAATCTGGGTGTGCAGAGCACCTACGTATCGCGCACCAAAAAAAATAACGATATACTGACATACTCCGAACTTACACCGGAAGTGATGGCAGAACACACCGTCATTGTCAACACTACCCCATTAGGAATGTATCCGAAAGTGGATTTCTGTCCGGATATTCCCTATGATTTGCTAACACCTGACCACCTGCTCTACGACCTATTATACAACCCCAACGAAACCCTGTTCATGAAAAAGGGAGCAGAACACGGAGCTTCTGTCAAAAACGGTCTGGAAATGCTGCTGTTGCAAGCCTTTGCCGCATGGGAAATCTGGAACAGATAAAGCTGCATCCGGATATGGTAGAACGTATACGCCAGTTACTGGCTGAAATCAGCAGAGGGGTTTATGAAAAAGAGAACGAAATAGCGCTTTCCCTGTTGGCTTCGCTGGCAGGCGAAAGCATCTTGTTGCTCGGCCCTCCGGGAGTGGCCAAGTCAATGGTGGCAAGACGCCTGAAGCTGGTATTTGCCGGCGCACGGGTGTTCGAATACCTTATGTCGCGTTTCTCCACCCCCGACGAAATATTCGGTCCGGTCAGCATCAGCCGTCTGAAGGAAGAAGACAAATACGAACGCATCATACAGGGATATTTGCCTTCGGCCGACATCGTTTTTCTGGACGAAATATGGAAAGCCGGTCCTGCCATACAGAATACACTGCTGACGGCTATCAATGAAAAAATATTCCGCAACGGAGAGAACGAACTGAAACTTCCCCTGAAACTGCTGGTTGCAGCAAGCAACGAGCTTCCGGCTCACGGCGAAGGATTGGAAGCCTTATGGGACCGTTTCCTGATACGTGTCATCTGCCGCAATATCCAGAAAGAAGCCACGTTCCACCGCATGTTGCTCGACGAGACGGATATGGACACAGTACCAGTGTCTTCTCACCTGCAAATCACAGAAAACGAATACGCTGAATGGCAACAGCAAATCAAAGCCATCAGCATACCAACTGATATATTAGACCGCATCACTGAGATACGGCAACGCTTGTCCAGTGTAGAGATTCCGGAAAGTGACTTGAGAAGAAGCATTTACGTCAGCGACCGCCGCTGGAAGCACATCGCCAGATTGCTGAAGGCATCTGCTTTCATGCACGGACGTACCGAAGTCTGTCCCGACGACCTTATTGTGACTTACCACAGCCTTTGGAATGAACCCGACGAATTGCCTGCCGTACGCCAACTCGTCATTCACTCGCTTTTTGCCTTACAGGAGAAACAGATTAAGTCTGTTGCACAGACCCTGAAAGCTGACCTGAAAGCATACTCCGCCCAACAGGCATTGGAAAAAGCCAGACATAGCCAAAACCATCGGGACGACGATTTGCTGATAGTCGACCACTTCTATTTCCAGCTGGAAAACCACGGCACAGGCAACACATTTATCTTTCTGGCAGACTTTATGGGAATGAAGAATCACCAGCCACAGGATGCTCCACAAACCGGCGTGATGTACACCGACCCGCTTCATCCGGAACGAACCCTGATCCGTACCTTTGCAGACAGCAGTCAGATGAAGGCAAAAAATGCCAGACAGGTCCGCCTCTACCGCGACAACCATTACCTGTACATCGACGGAGTGCGATACAGCATGCGCCGTTTGCGTCCGGGAGAGAAACAGGCTGTCAGTCAGTCGACCAGACCGACAGTCAACCGCGACTACGAAACGGAGCTGGAACAGGCAAACAATGCCATCAACAGCCTGGCCTACAAGCTGTATACCAACATTTTCCTTTGCGAGGAAGACAAGAAGGAGATAGAACAACACGTGGCCAATCTGCGTAAACTGATTGCATTCGCCCGAGTAGATGCCCGCAAACTGCTATACGGCGATGAGGCATGAACAGTCGTTCTATACCGAAGTGCTGGACCACTATTTTGCCACAGGCGAATTTCTGGAGACAGGCAGCAGCGAACCGCTCTACACATACCTGCGTTCGATTCTGGAAAATCCTATCATCAAGGTACAAGCCCTGTCCGACGAGGTTTGCGCACGCGTGCTGTACGACACACTGAGCCAGTTCATTCTGCAAAATCTGGAACGCGAGAAATACAATTACCAACGTAAACAGTCGGAAGAAAAAAGCAGGCAGCTCATTACCCAATGGACACACGACCGCAAACGTGACGGCTGGCAAGCCCTGGTAGAAGAACTGGACTGCCAGTACGGACGATACGGTTTCAACGCCCCTTTCTACCGGCAGGCATTCGGTAAAGAAGGGCAGACGGACGACGATATCCTATGGGAAAAGCTGGCCGAAGACTGGAAGGAAGCCATACAACGTCAACTGAACGAAAAGAAAGAAGCTGAAATAGAGAACTATCGGGATAGCCTCGAACGACGTATCTCCTCCAATCTGCAGAACATCCCTTCTTATCTGCAAAGGAACCGGATAGAGAAGGACGAATTCATGCAGGCATGGGGCATGATGAACGGACTGTGGAACACCAGCGACTTCGAACGGATACGTAAAATCGTACGCATCCAGAAAGATTTCCCGCAGATTGCCGAAGTGGCCGATGCCATGGGACGAACTGCCCACGACGACGGTAAGGAGCGTATCCATATAACCGAAGGCAATGACAGCAAACTGGAACATGCCTCTCAGTGCGACATAGCAGGCATCACCATCAGCAACGACCTGAACAGTCTTCTCCCCATCGAGATAGCCTATTGTTCCGACAAGGAGCTGGAGAAAATCTTCCTCAACAGATTTCTGACACAAAAATTGCAGACATTCCGCTACCAATCGGAAATCACCCAACCCGCACGCCGCCTGCAAACACGCCCTGCCCAGCGAAAGGGACCGATGATTGTCTGCCTGGACACTTCGGGCAGCATGACGGGGGTACCCGAAAGAGTAGCACACTCTACTTTAATCAGACTGCTGGAAATTGCCGACCGCCAGAAACGCGATTGTTTCCTCATTGCCTTCTCTGTGTCCATCCAGCCTATTGACGTCCGCAAAGAAAGGGCCAATTTGCTCAGCTTTTTCAGCCGTACGGCATGCGGCGATACAGATGCCAGCCGCATGATGAAGAAAACCTTCGAATTACTACAGTCCGGCAAGAGCTACCAGAACGCCGATGTACTCTGGATCAGCGATTTCCGCATACCGCTTTCATCTCCCGCCCTTTTGCATCAGTTGCAGGAAGTTCGGCAGAACGGTACACGCTTCTACGGACTGCAAACAGGCATTGCCGAAAACGAATGGCAACCCTACTTCGACCGTATCTGGAGGATAGGCTACAATTCTCCCCGCCGTTATTGATTGTATATCAAAACAAAATCGTACATTTGTCCACCAACAGACAAAAACAAGGAAAATGAAGAAAACCATCAAATACAGTTTGACGGCCATCATCGCATTGGCCGCACTGCTGCTATGCGCAGGCTATTACATGCTGGGCTATGCGCTGAAGCCCGCTGAACTTGTCACTCGCAGCCGCGACATAGAAGGTTCGCTGAAGTACATGGCCGAAAACTATCCCGACGTAAGCCGCTGGATAGACAGTCTGCAGAACGTCGGTGCCCTGCACGATCTCTACATCGAAAACGACGAAGGCCGGCGACTCCATGCCCTCTACGTTCCTGCCGCCGACAGCACCCGCCACACGGCCGTCATCGTCCATGGTTATACAGACAACTCCATCCGCATGATGATGATAGGTTACCTTTACAACCGCCAGCTGGGCTACAACATCCTGTTGCCCGACCTCTACGGACATGGGCTGAGCGAAGGTACCGAAGTACAGATGGGCTGGAAAGACCGGCTCGACGTATTGCTGTGGACCGACGAAGCCAACCATCTTTTCGGAGGAAACACACAGATGGTCGTACATGGCATTTCGATGGGAGCTGCTACGACCATGTGCGTATCGGGCGAAGTACAGCACGGCATGCACCAGCAGCCTTTTGTGAAATGCTTTGTCGAAGATTGCGGTTACACCAGTGCCTGGGACGAGTTCAAAGGAGAGCTGAAGAATCAGTTCAGTCTGCCAGCCTTTCCACTGCTGAATGTGGCCAGTGCCTTATGCAAGATGGAGTACGGCTGGAGTTTCCAGGAAGCCTCTCCGCTGGAACAGGTCAAGAAGTGTACCCTCCCCATGCTCTTTATCCATGGCGATGCCGACACGTTTGTGCCCACTTGGATGGTGCATCCCCTTTACGAGGCCAAGCCTCAACCCAAGGAACTTTGGATAGTGCCCGGTGCCGAACATGCCGTAGCCTATAAGGAGAACCCCGAAGCCTATACCCGCAAGGTCAGCGATTTTGTAAGAAAATACATTCACTAAAAACAAGCATATCCACTCATGAAGCGAATATTCACGTCTATTCTGCTCTGCCATCTGTTAGGACTGATGGCTTGGGCACAAACGGTGTATACTCCCGACAACTTACCCAAAGTACACTTACAGGACAAGACCCGTTACGTCACCGACCCCGAGAACATCCTCGACATATCTGCCCGCGACAGCATCGACCGTATGCTTTACCGGCTGGAGCAACAGACAGGCATACAGAGCGTCGTAGCCGTTGTTCCCAGCATTGGCGATGAAGACTGTTTCAACTTCTGCCACCGTCTGCTCAACTCGTGGGGCGTGGGACAGAAAGGCAAAGACAACGGACTGGTCATCCTGCTTGTCACCGACCAGCGTTGTATCCAGTTCTATACCGGCTATGGTCTGGAAGGACCTCTGCCCGATGCCATCTGCAAACGTATCCAGACACGCGAAATGATTCCTTATCTGAAGGATAACCGATGGAGCGAAGGAATGGTAGCCGGTGTACGTGCCACTTGCGGCCGGCTGGACGGCTCGATGGAAAACGATCCGTTGGCAGATGAAGGAGGTAACAATGGAATGACTTATGTATTACTTCTCTTCGGCATTATCGCTGTAAGTTTTCTGGTGGCTTACATTGCCGTACGTCATGCCAGCAAATGCCCTAAATGCGGGCAGCACAAGCTACAGCGCAGCTCCAGCCAGCTCATCTCGCGCCGCAACGGTGTACGGACGGAAAACGCCACTTACATCTGCCAGAACTGCGGACATAAAGTTGTGCGCCAACAGCAATCGTACGACGAAAACTATCGCGGACGTGGAGGCAGCGGTCCGGTCATCTTTGGAGGCGGAGGAGGCTTCAGCGGTGGCGGAGGTTTTAGTGGAGGCAGCTTCGGAGGAGGCATGGGAGGCGGAGGAGGCGCCGGATCAAGATTCTGACGCTATCCTCAGGACAGCATTAAACCTTCTGACTCTACGACTGTCCTATAAAAACACTTCAACAATAAACACACATGAAAAGCGCTATTATTACATCTTTGCTACTAATGCTAATGTTTGGAAATGTCATGGCACAGAAACGAACCATCACCGTCACCGGAAGGGTGACCGAGCAGAACGGAGAAATACCGGTAGAGGCTGCAACCGTGCAGCTTCTGGCCCTGCCCGACAGTTCGCAAGCGGCCGGAAACACCACCAACAAGGACGGACACTTCAGCCTGCCGCGAGTCAAGGCAGGCAATTATCTGTTAAAGGTATCTTTCATCGGTTACACAACACTGTACAAACCTGTTTCGCTGACTGACAAATCGGGAACTCACAAGGATTTGGGCAACCTGACATTGCAGACAGATGCTGTCCTGCTGTCCGAAACAGTCATTACGGCCGAAGCACCACCCGTTGTCGTCAATGCCGACACTACGGAATACAACGCCTCGGCCTACCGGGTGGCAGCGGGCGATATGCTCGAAGAACTGGTCAAACAGCTGCCTGGCGTAGAGGTAGACGAGGACGGAAAAATCACCCTCAACGGTGAGGAAATCAAGAAAATCATGGTTAACGGAAAAGAGTTCTTCGGCAACGATACGGAAATGTCGATGAAGAACCTGCCGGCCGATGCCATCAAAAAACTGAAGGCTTACAAGGAAAAGAGTGATAAAGAGAGAATGACCGGCATCAAGGACGGAAACGAAACACCCGTCCTGGACCTGACTCTGAAAAAGAACAGCGGATGGATGGGCAACCTGATCGGAGGATACGGAACCAAAGACCGATACGAAGGCAATGCCAACATCAACCACTTCACCGACGACATGAACCTGTCTTTCGTAGGAGCGGCCAACAACACCCGCCGACAAGGCAACGGACAGCGTACACAGCAGAACGCCGGCGCCACCTATGCGAAGAAAAGCAAAGAGCTCGACATCCGCGGTAACGTGAACTACCGCCACAACGTCAACGAGACCAGTACCGAAACATCCTCGGAAACTTTCCTGGGCGATGAATCGACTTATGCCAACCGACGGTCGGACAGCGAGAACGGCAACCACAGCCTGAACGGAAACACCTGGATGGAATGGAGAGCCGACAGTCTGAATACCATCAACGCTTACCTCAACATGAATTACAGCCAATCGGATTCGTGGAGAGAAAACTGGAACAAGACTTCGGACAACAACCACGACGACGTCAGCGAGACAACCTCGTCGAGCACTGGCAACAACCAAAGCTACAACCTGAACGGAGGAGGCGCCTTCTACCACCGTTTCCGAAAAGCCGGACGAAACCTGCACATGTCGTTCAGCTTCAGCCATAACAACAACGACCGTGACAACTACAACCGGAGTTTCTCGCAGTTCTTCGTGCAGGACAGTATCTCCGATATCGACCGGAACACCCGGGGAAAAAGCAACTCCACCAACTGGAACATCTCCGTCGGCTACATCGAACCGCTGTCCAAGCACTACCGGCTCAGCATGAACTATTCGTTCTCCAATTCGCGCAGTCTTTCCCAGTCGCTTGTCTACGACAGCATCAACTATGCCGACCGATTCAACTACGACTACAACGAAGAACTCAGCTCGAAAGTGAACAACAAGTATGCCAACCACAACATCAACCTTTCCATTCAGGGCGACCACACACAAAACGATACCCTGCAGAAAGGTCTGATCTACAACGTCGGCATCTCACTGAATCCGCAATCGAGCACGAGCCGGACAAGCATAGGACCGAACACCGGCAAGGACCTGCCACGGCAGAACGTACTGAACTGGTCGCCTACGCTGTCGGCCGACTACTACTTCTCGCGCCGCGAACGCATCAATCTACGCTACAACGGCCGGAGCAATGCGCCCGACATCGAAGACCTGCAGGAAGTAATCGACGTCACCAATCCCCTGAGTCTGCGTTACGGAAATCCGAACCTGAAACCCTCGTTCACCAACAACCTGAACGCCAGTTACGAGCGCTATTCTACCACTACCATGCGCAGTTTCCGCATCCGCATGACTTTCAACAACACGCTGAACTCCATTGCCGACCGCATGACGTATGACAAGACGAACGGTGCACGTACCTACCACAAAGTCAACATCAACGGCAACTGGCGAACCAGCCTGAACAGCTCGTTCGACACCCCGCTGAAAAACAAGAAATTCAACCTCAGCGCAGGAATCAATACATCCTACAACAACCAAGTGGGCTACATTTCTGTTAATAACAAAGGAGCCGATGCCGAACTGAGCACCACACGCAACTTTACCAGCACCGAACGCTTCAGAGCCTCGTACCGCAGCGACAAGCTGGACATCGCCCTGGATGGCAACTTCCGCTACAACAAAGCCGAAAATGCCAAGCAGCAAAACAGCAACCGGGAAACCTTCGACTACACGCTGGGGGGAAACACGCATATACGCCTGCCGTGGGACATCGAACTATCGACCGACCTGAGGTGGCACATACGCGAAGGCTACAGCGGCAATGCCAATCGCGACGAACTGTTGTGGAACGCACAGATATCCAAGCGCTTCCTGAAACGGAAACAGGCCATGATCCGCCTGCGCGTGTTCGACATCCTGCAACAGCAGAGCAACCAAAGCCGCAGCATCAGCGCCAACGGCATTACCGACACGAGGAGCAACATGCTGACAAGCTACTGCATCGTCAACTTCACCTACCGCTTCAATACGCTGAGCGGTGGCGGAGGAAAAGGTAAACATACAAGAAAAGCAAATAGACATATTTACTAACCAAAAACAGAAAAAAAGAGAAACGAAAATGAAAAAAGGAACAATTACCATCATTATCGTGGCCATTGTGGCCATCATCGCCTTCTGGGCTATCAACGGTTACAACAGCCTCGTCAGCATGGACGAAAACGTCAGCAACCAGTGGGCCAACGTAGAGACACAATATCAGCGCCGGGCCGACCTCATCCCCAATCTGGTGAACACCGTCAAGGGATATGCCGCCCACGAAAAGGAGACACTGGAAGGCGTCATCGCCGCCCGCAGCCAGGCTACCCAAATCAAGGTAGACCCGACAGACCTGACACCCGAGAAACTGGCCGAATACCAGAAAGCACAGGGACAGCTGGCCACCGCACTGGGCAAACTGCTGGCCATCACCGAAAACTATCCCGATCTGAAAGCCAACCAGAATTTCCTGGAACTGCAAGCCCAACTCGAAGGAACAGAGAACCGCATCAACGTGGCCCGCAAAAACTTCAACGACTCGGCCAAAGCTTACAACACCGCCATCCGCCGTTTCCCCAAGAACATCCTCGCCGGCATGTTCGGTTTCGACAAGCGTGCCTACTTCGAAGCAGCCGAAGGTGCCGAACAGGCTCCGCAGGTGCAGTTCTAAGTTCTGCCGCCCCTGCCACACAAATCACCGGCCTCCTTGCACACAACTGCAAGGGCTGGTTATTTTGTATGCAGACTGCAGAGTTACTGCATGCAGACTGCAGAGTTACTGCACGCAGGCTGCAGAGTTGCTGCACACAGGTTGCAGAGTTGCTGCACGCAGGCTGCAGTGTTACTGCAAACAAAGATGCAGCGTTACTGCAAACAGGCTTGCAGTACTGCTGCAAACAAGGATGCAGTGACACTGCAATCGTGTGTGCAGTAACAAAATCACGAGCGGGGCGGACAAACCGCCCCTGCATTTCACTTCATACCATCCCATTTCTTATGAAAGCATCCGACAATCATTCCTCCGCTATAAGCAGCAACAAAGGACTGTTCGCCTTTCTTCGCCATCCCTCGGAAGACGTGACACGCGACAACTCTCCTTTAAGTCTGCTGCGTACCGTCCTTTGGTATTTCAGCACCAGACTTATCCTTGTAGTAGGAATGGCCATACTGATTACATTGGATTTATCACCGTCTACCGATTCCGACCGCCACATCCCCGTATGGGGAATAGTTCTTTTTCTGCCGATAGTAGAAGAATTGGCTTTCCGTTTCCCCCTGCGCCGCAAACGCTGGATACTGACTGTCTGGGCAGGAATTGTGTCCTACATCCTGCTAAGCATGGCTTTAAACACCAAAGTATACGAAACATCTTATCTGCCAGAAAGGCTGATTGGTTGTGCTGCCGTCACGGTCGGCATTTGGTTTCAGGGTTGGAAGTGGCTGAGAAGCATTAAATTCAGCTGGTACTTCTACCTACTTGCCATCGCTTTCGGCTTTGCCCACCTGAGCAATTCATTTACCGGTAACGGTACTACGGCAGGCACAACTGCATTCTTCCTCCTCTACTCCATCTATCAGATATCAGGCGGACTGATACTGGGCTATGCGCGTATAAGGCATGGTTTTCTACTGTGCATCCTGCTGCATATCCTGACCAACCTGCCCACAGCCCTCTGATTCTTGCTGTTCCAAAGAAGAAATCGGAAAATGCCAGCCACACAGTAGGCTATCTGCTAAATAATTGCTACTTTTGCATATTCAATTGAACAAAAAAACTTATTAATTATCTCATGAGTAACCAACGATACATGATGCGCGGCGTAAGCGCATCGAAAGAAGACGTTCACAACGCCATCAAGAACATCGACAAGGGCATCTTCCCGCAGGCCTTCTGCAAGATTATCCCCGACATACTGGGCGGCGACCCGGAGTATTGCAACATCATGCACGCCGACGGCGCAGGCACCAAGTCGTCGCTGGCCTACATGTACTGGAAGGAAACGGGCGATCTGTCCGTGTGGAAAGGCATTGCACAGGACGCACTCATCATGAACATCGACGACCTGCTCTGCGTAGGAGCAGTGGACAACATACTGGTCTCTTCGACCATCGGACGAAACAAACTGCTGGTGCCGGGCGAAGTCATCTCGGCCATCATCAACGGTACGGACGAACTGCTGGCCGAACTGCGTGAAATGGGCGTAGGCGTCTATGCCACAGGCGGCGAAACGGCCGACGTAGGCGATCTGGTACGTACCATCATCGTAGATTCTACCGTAACCTGCCGCATGAAGCGTAGCGATGTCATCAACAATGCCAACATCCGTCCGGGCGATATCATCGTGGGCCTTGCCAGCTACGGACAGGCAACTTACGAGAAGGAATACAACGGCGGCATGGGCAGCAACGGCCTGACTTCGGCCCGCCACGATGTGTTTGCCAAATATCTGGCCGAGAAATATCCCGAGAGCTACGACAAGGCTGTGCCCGACGAACTGGTGTACAGCGGCAAGCTGAAGCTGACCGATGCCGTAGAAGGCAGTCCGCTGGATGCAGGCAAGCTCGTCCTCTCGCCCACCCGTACTTATGCGCCGGTAGTAAAGAAATTGCTCGATGCCCTACGCCCCGAAATCCATGGTATGGTACACTGCTCGGGCGGCGCACAGACCAAGGTGCTGCACTTCGTGGGCGACAACTGCCGCGTCATCAAGGACAACCTCTTCCCCGTACCTCCCCTGTTCCGCACCATCAAGGAGCAGAGCGACACGGACTGGGCGGAGATGTACAAGGTATTCAACATGGGACACCGACTGGAAGTCTACCTCTCGCCCGAACATGCCGAGGAAGTCATCGCCATCTCCAAGTCGTTCAACATTGATGCACAGGTCATCGGCCGCATCGAGGAAAGCGACAAGAAGGAGCTGATTATCCGCTCGGAGTTCGGAGAGTTCAAGTACTGATTGGAACGCTCCTGCGTGCTATGGGCTATGTAGTCATCGTTCTGATTGTGGTGTGTGCACTGGCTTGGAGGCAATATTACCGAAACAATACCTGCCGGAAAAGGGAATAACAACATGGTAAAAGAGATAAATAATACTCCAAGGTCATGAAGAAAACTCTTGGAAAACTCATTCTGTATCTCATACTGTGCGTGGCAGCAGGCGTCTTACTGAGCGTTTTGGCCACGCACATCGGCTCTGATTATCTGCACAGTCTGGCTGTCATAGGTCCGCCCATGGTGGTAGGTTACCTGTCCAGTCTCGAAGACGGAGAGGAGAAGGGCCGCCGGTTGCGGTGGTGGCGGTTGGTGTTGCTGATAGGCATAGTCACCACTGCGTTCTGGCTGCTTGAGAAATGTGTGTGACAAGAATGTATAAGAGATATGAAATATTCAGTAAAAGTAATTATTGTTGCCATCACCATCCTTGCCTTCTGCTTCGGGCTTTACGTCCTAAGCGACCGGTGGGATGCTCCCGTTCTCCGATTCCTGAACTACACCATCATCGGTGCAGCCTCTGGAATCTATGCAGGTCCCCGTCTTGCTCCCGAAGTCGATAAGGAGAAATATCGAATGACTCCCAGGAAATGGATACTGAGCATTGTAGGAGTAATCGTAGTTGCAGCGGTGCTAGCTTGGCTGTTTGAGGGGAGAGTGTGGTAACATATTCAGATGTAAAAAATATAGTAATATGAGTAAGATATTTTGTCTTGAAACAGAATGGAAGCAAAATGTGCATGATTTAAAGTATAAATCTACTGCCCTTCCTTTATTAGAGTTCCTCAAAGCGTCACCACGAAATACAGATTTTATTATAAGAAATGTTGCTACAACAGCAGACTTTGATTATTACATAGAACATCTTTATCACGATACTTATAATTCATATAACATCGTTTATTTATGCTTCCATGGTTCTAAGTCTAGTATTGAACTAGCTCATAAAGATGAAAGCATTAATATAATTGAATTTGCTGAAAATAATAAAGGCATATTTGAAGGGAAGAATGTTCACTTTGGAAGTTGTAGTACATTAAAGATGAAGAGCGAAGATATTAAATTCTTCAAAAAAGAAACAGGAGCACGAATGATTTCAGGTTATGAGACAGATGTGGATTTAGTAACAAGTTTTGTTTTTGAATTGTGGCTTCTCAATGAAATGTGTGAACATCCTAATTATACAGGAACAAAAATATATGACCTAGCACAAAATAGAATGCCATATTATACTAAGAAGTTTAAATTTGTCGCATATTAATATAGTCGGAAAAATACGAAATAAATGGCAGAAAACAACACCATACTGGAAAAGCTCGACGGCCTCGTGGCACGATTCGAGGAAGTATCAACCTTGATAACCGACCCGGCAGTCATTGCCGACCAGAAGCGGTACGTCAAGCTGACGAAAGAATACAAGGAACTGGGCGACCTGATGGATGCCCGCAAGGAATACATGCAGGTATTGAACGGCATCGACGAGGCCAAAGACATCATCGCCAACGAAACCGATGCCGAGATGCGCGACATGGCCCGCGAGGAGCTCGACACCTGCCAGGCCCGCCTGCCCGAACTGGAGGAACACATCAAGCTGTTGCTCGTCCCGGCCGACCCGCAGGACAGCCGCAACGCCATCCTCGAAATACGTGGCGGTACGGGCGGAGACGAAGCAGCTATCTTTGCCGGCGATCTCTTCCGCATGTACTCCAAGTATTGCGACATCAAAGGCTGGCGTCTCGAAGTGTCCAGCGCCAACGAAGGAGCCGCGGGAGGATTCAAGGAAATCATCTGTTCCGTCACGGGCGATAATGTATATGGCACGCTGAAGTACGAATCGGGCGTGCACCGCGTACAGCGCGTGCCTGCCACGGAGACACAGGGACGTGTGCATACCTCGGCTGCCTCGGTAGCCGTACTGCCCGAAGCCGAAGAGTTCGACGTAGTCATCAACGAAGGCGAAATCAAGTGGGACACCTTCCGAAGCGGCGGTGCCGGCGGTCAGAACGTGAACAAGGTAGAATCGGGCGTACGCCTGCGCTACAACTGGAAGAACCCCAACACGGGCGTAGTAGAGGAAATCCTTATCGAGTGTACCGAAACGCGCGACCAGCCCAAGAACAAGGAACGTGCCCTCTCGCGTCTGCGTACCTTCATCTACGACAAGGAGCACCAGAAGTACATCGACGACATCGCCTCCAAGCGTAAGACAATGGTCTCCACAGGCGACCGCTCGGCCAAGATACGTACCTACAATTACCCGCAGGGACGCATCACCGACCACCGCATCAATTATACCATTTACAACCTGGCCGCCTTTATGGACGGCGACATCCAGGACTGCATCGACCACCTCATCGTGGCCGAAAATGCGGAACGGTTGAAGGAAAGCGAGCTGTAAGGCAGCTACGAGTGATGAGCTACGAGTGACGAGCTACGGGCTACAAGCTACAAGCTACGAGTGATGAGCTACGAGTGACGAGCTACGAGCTACAAGCTACGAGTTCCGTCATCATGTGTAAAACTCTAACAATAACCAAGAGCTGCAAAGCCGCACGCTACATACTCGTAGCTCGTAGCTTGTAGCTCGTAACTATAAATAAACCTGAGCAACAACACTACGACACTTGTAGCTCGTAGCTTGTAGCTCATAACTATAAAAAGACATGAACAAGCAACAACTCTTTGAAAACATCAAGAAGAAACAGTCGTTCCTCTGCGTAGGACTCGACACGGACATCAAGAAAATTCCCGAACATCTGCTGAAAGAAGAAGACCCCATCTTTGCTTTCAACAAAGCCATTATCGACGCTACTGCCGATCTTTGCATCGCCTACAAACCCAACCTGGCTTTCTACGAGAGCATGGGCGTGAAGGGATGGATCGCTTTCGAAAAGACGGTGAACTACATCAAGCAGAACTATCCCGACCAGTTCATCATCGCCGATGCCAAACGTGGCGATATTGGTAACACGTCGGCCATGTATGCCCGTACCTTCTTCGAAGAACTGGACATCGACTCCGTGACCGTAGCTCCTTACATGGGCGAAGACAGCGTGACACCGTTCCTGACGTACGAAGGCAAGTGGGTCATCCTGTTGGCGCTGACCAGCAACAAAGGTTCGCACGACTTCCAGCTGACGGAAGATAAGGATGGCGAACGTCTGTTCGAAAAAGTACTTCGCAAGAGCCAGGAATGGGCTAACGACGAGAACATGATGTACGTGGTAGGTGCTACACAAGGCCGCATGTTCGAGGATATCCGCAAAGTCGTTCCCAATCACTTCCTGCTCGTACCGGGTGTAGGTGCTCAGGGCGGGTCGCTGGAAGAAGTGTGCAAATATGGCATGACGAAGGAATGCGGACTCATCGTCAACTCCAGCCGTGGCATCATCTACGTGGACAAGACGGAGAACTTTGCCGCCGCCAGCCGCAAGGCCGCACAGGAAGTGCAGGCACAGATGGCCGAACAGCTGAAGGCTATTCTTAGTTGACGAGTGGACAAGTTAACAAGGGATAAGTTAACAAGGTTATAAACTACAGGGAAAAATATCCTTGTGGCCTTGTTAACTTGTCCCTTGTCTACTAAAGAATTACAGATACTCCCTGAAGAAACTTTCAATCTTGTCGAAAGGAATCACCTTCAGATTGTCGTACAAGTCGGTGTGATTGGCACCGGGGATGATGAGAAGTTCCTTATTATCGCCTGTCAGTTTCTTGAACGCATCCCGACTGAAGTAGCACGAATGCGCTTTCTCACCGTGAATCATCAGGACAGCACTGCGTATCTCGTTGCTGTAGGTCAGGATGGGCATGTTGATAAACGACAGCGAAGAAGTCTTGTTCCATCCGTCGTTTGAGTTGAGCGAACGCTTGTGATAGCCACGCGGCGTTTTGTAGTATGCATAATAGTCCTTCACAAACTGAGGGGCATCAGCTGGCAGTGGGTCAACCACACCACCGGCACGTTCGTACGAACCATTACGATAATCGACTGTGCGCTGTGCGTTAAGCTGACGACGGAGTTCGTATCGCTGATCGGCGTCCATCGAGTCGAAGTAACCGTTGGCATTCACGCGGCTCATGTCGTACATGGTCGAAGTGACCGTCGCCTTGATACGTGTATCGATGGCTGCGGCGTTCAATGCCATGCCTCCCCAACCACAGATGCCAAGGATGCCGATACGTTCAGGATCCACATCGTCGCGGGTTGACAGATAGTCCACTGCCGCACAGAAGTCTTCCGTATTGATGTCGGGCGAAGCCACATAGCGAGGTTGGCCGCCACTCTCGCCTGTAAAAGAGGGATCGAAAGCGATAGTCAGAAAACCACGCTCGGCCAGCATCTGTGCATAGAGGCCGGACGACTGCTCCTTCACGGCTCCGAAAGGTCCGCTAACAGCAATGGCAGCCAGCTTGCCCGTAGTGTTCTTCGGCACATAGAGGTCGGCCGCAAGCGTGACGCCGTAACGGTTGTGGAAGGTCACTTTGCTATGATTCACTTTGTCGCTCTGTGGGAACACTTTATCCCACTCATTAGTCAGTTCCAGTTTTTCCATATCATTTCCATTTGAAAAGTTACACTTATCTGTAGCGGTTTCCGCACTTACTGTGGTAAGTCCTGCCAGCAGAAATGCCGCCAGCAGACACGAAAGTTTTTTCTGTCCGTTCATCATATCGATATACCTATTTTATATTATCCATTCAGTTGCTTTCACCCAAAGAAAGTGTGACAGTGACATCACCGTCGCCCAAAGCTGCTTTCAATTCACTTTCCGTCACATTGTCAATCTTTCCGAGGCGGGTAAGCGAGTAACTGTTGCGTCCGTAGTAGATGACAAAATAGCGTCCCTGATACAGAATCAGGTCGCCCGGTCCGGTCGAAATCTGTTCATCGTTGCGCGGCAAGGTGGTGCCTATCGGTCCTACTTTCTCCATCCGTGCATAGTCTTCCATCCGAATGGTAAGGTCACCTTTGGCAAGCAGTGCCTTCAGAGCCTGGGTCGAAGAATTATCGACCAGCGTTGCGGTAAAAGTTTTCCCGCTGATTTTCAATCTGATTGTACGAGTTTCCATATTTTCTCCTCCATTTTCATTGTCCGATTCTTCCCCTCCCGGCAAGTTCGGCTGTTCGGGCATTACAGGGGTAGTGTCCAGTTCAGGTTCATCGCTGCACGCTGCCGTTGTCCAAGGAAGCAACAGCAGGAAGGGAATCATCAGATACGTCTTTTTCTTCATGGCTTTACGCATTAGTATTCAGATGCAAAGATACGGCAAGCCATGTCGGATGTTTGTATACGGATTACGGAAGAAATGACAGGGATTACGGTTTGTGAAGTACGGTTTTCTTCTGCATCCTTTTTTATCATCTACTTGCTTATCTGCATAAAATATTTTACCTTTGACCATAAACATTAAAAAAATGACATCGGACTATGAATAACAAGAGCAATCCCATCGCCGCTTCAACGCCGGATATGGAAAACTTTCCCAAAGACTACACCTATTGCCCCGCCTCCGACGAGATATGTCCCCGTGCACAGCACTGCCTGCGTGCCATAGCCTACCGCCAGTTACCTAAAGCCGGAACAGCCGGTAAGCCCGGTTCTATCCGCATCGTCCACCCTGCCTGGCAGGCAGCAGCCAAGGAAGGATGCGAATACTATCGCGACAATACGCCCGTACGCTTTGCACGAGGCATGACGAAACTGTTCGACGACATTCCACACCGGCTGGAAGCGGACATGCGACGAGGTATCATGGCCTGTTTTTCCTGCCGAAGCTATTATTTCCAAAGCCGAAAAGGCGAACGGCTCATCACACCCCATGAGCAACAGGCCATAGCCAACGTATTCCGACAAGCCGGGCTGAATACAGTCCCAGTCTTTGACAGCTACATCGAAACAGTACACTGGTAATAAAAAGGTAAGCAGTTTATTCCAGTTTATCCGTAATAAACTGACAGTTTACTACTAATAAACTGGCAGTTTAAAGCTATTAAACTGAGAGTTTAAAGCTACTGAACCGAGAAAAACTAAACGGCAGCATGCCCCTGTCCGCATTTGCTGTCTCCTATAAAAAAAATAACTTTGCAAAAAAGCAGAATTAACCATGAGCTACGAACGCAAAATCATCAATGATCCCGTCTTCGGATTCATCAACATACCCAAGGGGTTGCTCTACGACCTCGTGTGCCACCCCTTGCTACAACGCCTGACACGCATCCGCCAGCTCGGCCTCTCGTCCGTGGTTTACCCCGGCGCACAGCACACGCGCTTCCAGCATTCACTCGGAGCCTACTACCTGATGACCGAAGCCATCCAGCACCTGACGGCCAAGGGAAACTTCATCTTCGACAGCGAAGCTGAAGCCGTCAAGGCAGCCATCCTGATGCACGACATCGGCCACGGGCCCTTCTCGCATGTGCTGGAGGACACCATCGTCCGTGGTGTCTCGCACGAAGACATCTCCCTGCTGCTGATGGAACGCATCAACCACGAAATGAACGGACAGCTCACACTGGCCATCCAGATATTCAAGGACGAGTATCCCAAACGTTTCCTCCACCAGCTGGTCAGCGGTCAGCTCGACATGGACCGCCTGGACTACCTGCGACGCGACAGCTTTTACACAGGCGTAACCGAGGGCAACATCGGTTCAGCCCGCATCATCAAGATGCTTGATGTAAAGGACGACCACCTGGTCGTCGAGGAGAAAGGCATCTATTCCATCGAAAACTTTCTCATGGCACGCCGCCTGATGTACTGGCAGGTATATCTGCATAAGGCATCCGTGGCCTACGAGCGAATGCTCATTGCCGCACTGCTGCGTGCCAAGGAGCTGGCTGCCAAAGGCATCGAAGTATTTACTTCGCCCGCGCTGCGCTTCTTCCTTTACAACGACATCAACCGCGACATCTTCTACAGTCGGCCCGAATGTTTGGAAAACTTCATCCAACTGGACGACAATGACATCTGGACATCACTGAAAGTATGGTGCAACCATCCGGATAAAGTGCTGTCTACCCTCAGTGCAGGCATGGTAAACCGCCGCCTGTTCAAAGTAGAAATATCATCCGAACCGGCTACCGAAGAGCGGAAAGCCGAACTGACCCGACAGATCAGCGAAATGCTGGGAGTGACGTCCGAAGAAGCCACCTATTTCATCTCGACGCCAGGCATCGAAAAAAACATGTACGACCCGGCCGATGACAGCATCGACATTGTTTATAAGGACGGCACCATCAAAAACATTGCCGAAGCTTCGGATATGCTCAACATTTCCCTACTCTCGAAAAAGGTAAAAAAATACTACCTTTGCTACATTCGGGCACATAAGTAAGTATAAAATATTCACCCAAGGACAAGGAAATATAAAAAAAAAGTCCGTTATTTGTGTTTTGAAAACCATTTAGCAAGAAGAAAACATGGAATTTTCAGCCAAACAAATAGCTGCCTACATACAGGGAGAAATTGTAGGAGACGAAAACGCAACCGTACATACCTTTGCCAAAATTGAAGAAGGTATACCGGGAGCCATTTCTTTTTTATCCAATCCCAAGTACACCCCTTACATCTACGAATCGAAAGCCAGTATCATTCTGGTGAACAAAGACTTCGTACCCGAGCATGACATCAAAGCCACTCTGATAAAGGTAGATAATGCCTACGAGAGCCTTGCCAAGCTGCTTACACTCTACGAACAGAGCAAGCCCAAACTGACAGGAATCGACTCGCTGGCTTATATCGCACCCACCGCCAAGGTTGGACAAAACGTCTACATCGGTCCCTTTGCCTACATAGGCGACTACGCGGAAATTGGAGACAACACCGCCATCCATCCGCATGCTACCGTCAGTGCCGGAGCCAAGGTAGGCAGTGACTGTATCCTCTATCCCAACGTCACAGTCTATCACGACTGCCGGGTAGGCAATCGCTGCATCTTGCACGCAGGTTGCGTCATCGGAGCCGACGGCTTCGGTTTTGCACCGACTCCCGAAGGTTATGAAAAAATACCACAAATCGGTATCACTATTCTGGAAGACGACGTAGAAATTGGCGCTAATACGTGTGTAGACCGTGCCACGATGGGAGCAACAATCGTACACCGTGGTGTAAAGCTCGACAATCTGGTTCAGATAGCCCACAACGACGAGATCGGATCGCACACCGTTATGGCAGCCCAAGTAGGCATCGCCGGCTCCACCAAGGTAGGTGAATGGTGTATGTTCGGTGGCCAGGTAGGAATTGCCGGACACATTCATATCGGCAATAAGGTAGATTTAGGTGCCCAGTCGGGTGTCCCCGGCAACCTGAAAGACGGTAGCCGACTGATAGGTACGCCTCCCATGGAACTGAAACCTTACTTCAAGGCACAGGCTGTATTCCGCAAACTGCCGGATATGTATTTCGAACTGAATGCACTCCGCAAAGAACTCAATGAATTGAAACAACAATTAAATAAGTAACTCATGTTGAAACAAAAGACTCTGAAAGACAGTTTTTCGCTCAGCGGAAAAGGACTTCATACGGGACTTGACCTGACTGTTACTTTCAATCCGGCCCCAGACAATCACGGGTACAAAATCCAACGCATCGACATGGAAGGACAACCCGTTATTGATGCTGTAGCCGACAACGTAACAGAGACCACACGTGGTACTGTACTTTCCAAAAACGGAGTAAAAGTCAGCACCATCGAACATGGTATGGCAGCCCTCTACGCATTGGGGATAGACAACTGTCTGATACAAGTGAACGGTCCGGAATTTCCGATTCTGGACGGCAGTTCGCAATACTACGTCAACGAAATAGAACGGGTCGGCACCGTCGAACAAAATGCCGTGAAGGATTTCTATATCATCAAATCCAAGATTGAATTCCGCGATGAAACCACCGGTTCGTCCATCATCGTATTGCCGGACGAGAACTTCAGTCTGAACGTACTGGTTTCATACGACTCGAACATCCTTCCCAACCAGTTTGCCACCCTCGAAGACATGGCCAAATTCAAAGACGAAGTGGCTGCCAGCCGTACTTTTGTCTTCGTACGCGAAATTGAGCCGCTGCTTCAGGCAGGCCTCATCAAAGGAGGCGACCTGGACAACGCCATTGTCATCTACGAACGTGAAATGTCACAGGAAAGCTTCGACAAACTGGCCGATGTAATGGGAGTTCCTCACATGGATGCCAAACAGCTGGGATACATCAACCACAAACCGCTGGTGTGGCCCAACGAATGTGCACGCCATAAATTGCTCGACGTCATCGGTGACCTGGCCTTGATCGGAAAGCCCATCAAAGGACGTATCATCGCTACCCGTCCGGGACATACCATCAACAACAAGTTTGCCCGCCAGATGCGTAAAGAGATCCGCCTGCACGAAATTCAGGCACCTTCGTACGACTGCAACCGCGCTCCCATCATGGACGTAAACCGCATTCGCGAACTTTTGCCTCACCGCTACCCCATGCAACTGGTGGACAAGGTGATCGAAATCGGTGCCAATTACATTGTAGGTGTAAAGAATGTGACCTCCAACGAACCGTTCTTCCAGGGTCACTTCCCGCAAGAACCCGTCATGCCGGGTGTGCTGCAGATAGAAGCAATGGCACAGACTGGTGGTCTGCTGGTATTGAACTCGGTAGATGAACCAGAACGCTACTCTACTTATTTTATGAAAATAGACGGTGTAAAATTCCGTCAGAAAGTTGTACCCGGCGACACACTGATATTCCGTGTAGAGCTGTTGGCCCCCATCCGTCGTGGTGTTTCGACCATGAAAGGATATGTATTTGTTGGAGAAAAGGTAGTTTGCGAAGCCGAATTCATGGCGCAAATAGTAAAGAACAAATAAAATTAATAATGGAGAATGAAGAATGAAGAATCTATTGTGACATGTTCCGGTGTGCAATCAGAAATCTTCATTCTTTATTCTTAATTCTTCATTCATATTATGATCAGTCCCTTAGCGTATATCCATCCCGAAGCAAAAATCGGGGAAAACGTAGAGATTGCCCCTTTCGTATTCATCGACAAGAATGTGGTAATCGGCGATAATAACAAAATTATGGCCAATGCCAACATTATGTACGGAAGCCGCATCGGCAACGGAAATACCATTTTCCCGGGAGCCGTGATTGGTGCAGTCCCTCAAGATTTGAAATTCAGAGGCGAAGAAACGACAGCCGAAATCGGAGACAACAACCTGATCCGCGAAAACGTAACCATTAACCGTGGTACAGCAGCCAAAGGAAAGACTGTTGTAGGCAGTAACAACCTGCTGATGGAAGGAGTACACGTTGCCCATGATTCCATCATCGGAAACGGCTGTATCATCGGAAACTCTACCAAGATGGCCGGTGAGATAATCATTGACGACAACTCCATCATCAGCGCCAACGTACTGATGCACCAGTTCTGCCGTGTAGGCGGATATGGAATGATACAGGGCGGATGCCGTTTCAGCAAGGACATTCCTCCTTACATCATTGCCGGTCGTGAGCCTATCTGCTATGCAGGCTTGAACATTGTAGGCCTGCGTCGTCGCGGTTTCTCGAACGAAACCATCGAACAGATCCACAATGCCTACCGCATCATCTATCAGAGCGGACTGAATACCACCGATGCCCTGAAGAAGATCGAGGAGGAAATGGAAATGACACCCGAAATCAATTACATCGTAACCTTTATACGCGAATCAACCCGCGGCATCATCCCCGGCGGAAAATAATAACAAGTACCTATTATGATCTACAGATTTACTATCATCTCCGATGAGGTGGAGGACTTTGTCAGAGAAATACAGATTGACCCGGAAGCAACTTTCTACGACTTCCACGAAGCAATATTGAAATCGACCGGATATACCAACGACCAGATGACCTCGTTCTTTATCTGCGATGAAGACTGGGAAAAGGAAAAGGAAGTCACCCTGGAAGAAATGGATGACAATCCGGAAATAGACAGCTGGGTGATGAAGGACACCCGCATCAGCGAACTGGTAGAAGACGAAAAGCAGAAACTGCTGTACGTATTCGACTACATGACCGAACGTTGCTTCTTCATCGAACTTACTGAAATCATCACCGGCAAGACCATTAAAGGTGCCAAATGTACCAAGAGCGAAGGCGATGCACCCAAACAGACTATCGACTTCAACGAGTTCGAAGCCAAGAACAGTGCTGCCCTCGACCTCGACGAGAACTTCTATGGCGATCAGGACTTCGACATGGAAGACTTCGACAAAGATGGTTTTGGTGGCTTCGACGAAGGCGGAGGAGGCAATCCTTACGACGAAGACAGATACTAAAAAAATGAAGAATGAAGAATTTCTGCTTTGCGGATGAATGAAGAATTTATCCACAAACTGCAATTCTTCATTCTTTATTCTTCATTTTCATTCTTAATTCTTCATTCTTCATTTTTTCATTTCCCTTGACCCTCATTGTACTCATAGGACCTACCGGTGTTGGCAAGACGGAACTTAGTCTCCGGCTGGCCGAAGCGTTCAACACGTGCATCATTTCGGCCGACTCACGGCAACTGTATGCCGACCTGAAAATCGGCACAGCAGCCCCCACCGAAGAACAGCTACAACGGGTGAAACACTATTTTGTGGGTACACTGGGACTGACCGACTACTACAGTGCCGCTCAATACGAAGCCGAAGTCATAAAACTGCTCGAAACCCTGTTCAAGGAAAAAGATGCCGTAGTGTTGACTGGAGGTTCCATGATGTATGTCGACGCCGTCTGCAAAGGCATCGATGACATTCCTACCGTCGACAGCGAAACGCGCTCGCTGATGCTGCGCCGCTACGAAGAAGAAGGCCTCGAACGTCTGTGTGCCGAGCTTCGTCTGCTCGATCCCGAATACTATCAGATTGTGGACCTGAAGAATCCCAAACGTGTCATCCACGCCCTCGAAATCTGCTACATGACGGGCAAGACTTATACTTCCTTCCGCACCCGGCAGACTAAACAACGTCCCTTCCGCATTGTCAAGGTGGGTCTGACCCGAGATCGTGAAGAACTCTACGACCGCATCAACCGCCGTGTCGATCAGATGATGGCCGACGGACTGCTGGAAGAAGCCCGCAGCGTCTATGCCCATAAGGACTACAACTCGCTGAACACCGTGGGCTACAAAGAACTTTTCAAGTATCTGGACGGCGAATGGACACTGGACTTTGCCGTAGAGAAAATCAAGCAGAATTCCCGCATCTACTCCCGCAAACAGATGACCTGGTTCAAGCGCGACACGGATATCCGCTGGTTTCATCCCGAACAGGAAACGGAGATACTGGCATATCTTCGCTCACAGATGATGAAGTGACAAGTTGACAAGTTAACGAGGGGACAGGTGATGAGTTTAAAAAAGCCTTGTGGCCTATAGCCTCGTCAACTAGTTTACTAAATCCATCGACTTGCCCAACTTGCGATAGAGAGCTTGCATTTCTTCCCGCTCCACCTTGTTTTTGCGTCGCCACTGCTCCAACAAAGACTCCGCCAGCCGGAAGTTCTCCTCTTCTACAGGAGCCAACCGTTGCATATAGCCATCTCCTTTTTCGTTGTATAGCAACGCCCAGTGCATGTAGCGTTCGCTGCCCATGCCAACCTTCAGGCTGAATACTTTATCCTTCAGCTGCAACGATTCATAAGACAGAGGTGAAGTGCCCAGACTATTGTCCATACAAACCATCGGTGGCAATGTTTCGTCTACCCACAACGGAACGGCTACACCCGTAGGCGGATAGCCCAACACAGTCCACATGGTGGTTAATGAGGCTGACTCATCCGGTTTCACTCCCTGCACCACCACCGAACACGAAGTGCTGCTGCGCGAGATGAAATCCTGATCGACAAACCATCCCGAAGCTCCTGCCTCCGTAAAAGGCGGACGGCACAAGTCGATGTCCAACACACAGTTGTGGAACGAACGTGCCAGGTCGTTGAATATACGCTGGGGAGTAACCGAATGACTGGCAGCCAAGGGATCGAGCACGCGGACTGCTTCCTGATAACGCACCACGCCTGCTCCCGGTCCGTACTGTCCCGAAACAGAAAAGTTGGTACGGGCTACATAACCCGCTGGTGCCACCTCGGGATCATTGGCATCGTATATCTTATACGTATAGTAATCCACCTCGAACATCATCGCTCCGCCCTGTGCATCGATTACGCCGAAATTGGCTTCTATCCTGCTGGGCTTTGCAAGTGTGTCAAGATAGTGACGAAAATCATCCACCGTAGCACAAATTTCCAATGCCCGGTAAATGGCACGTCCGTTAGCCTCACCGCGCTCCTCACCGTCCTTCACCTCTACCAGATTATAACTCTGTGTATTCATCAATGCAAATCCCGCCGAATTGGTACCGATCCACGCCTCCCGCTTCCGGTGGAAATCCTCACTGTTTACCACAGCAATGAAGTCGAACTTCTCCCCACGGACAAACTCTACATGATTCTTCAGGAAATCCGTATCACGGTGTTTCCACAGCAAAGGGCGTCCATCGGGCGTAGCACGTCCCGACACAACAGCAGAAGTACAGGCCAAGGCAGGAAGTATCAGGCCCCAAAGCCCTACCAACAAGAAAACAAAATTCTTCATATACAAAAAGAGAATACAATATGCACACCCGGCAAAGATAAAGAAGTTTTCAATGCCAGAAAGAAAAAGGGCATGCATATTTCAATGCACACCCTTCTCTTCTTCAATTAATATACCTGAGTTCTGTTTAGTTTATCCAGACCGTCTTGTTCACAAAGCGCGGAGCAGGCAGCGGCTTCAGCGGTTTCACGCTGGCTGCGCTACGTGTCATCGGTTGCGGTAAGTGAGCCTGGTCGAACTCTACAAACGTTTCGTAATCGTACGTCCACGAATCGCCATAGGCGGTAGACATGACACGCTTATAGATGGCTTCGCGTGAAGGAGCGTTAAAGCCATTGATGTTATTACGCATCATGCTTTCGTTGGTCGGACGCCATGCGCCAGTCCAGTAGGTGCAGGCACCTTCGTATGCGCCCAGCTCTTCACCAAAGGCATCCACTCCCTGATAACGGGGATCCTGAAAGAAGTGCTTCCAAAGAATCTTGTCCTTGTCGCCGGTAAAGTCTACGTTCATAGCCCATCCATAGGACTGGAACTCACGATACGCACTGACCTGTGTCAATGGTATTTCGCCCATTGTCTGGTAAGAATACTCGTCGAGCAGCTTAGCCAGACCATGTCCCATACTCTCGTGGCAAAGTACCTGGCGGAAAGTTTCGCTTTCCAGATTCTCTATCACCGGACAGTAAGCAATGGCAAGCTCAGACATTTCGTCGCCGTTCAACCGATAACCGATGTTAGTAGTACCGGCATACACACTGGTGTTAAGCAACACAATCGCCAAAGTCTCTTCCATCTTTTCCAGGTTTTTCAGCTCGTCAACTACAGAAGCATATTCGAGAACTTTCTCCATGTTTCCAGAGATGGCCGAACTACCGTTTCCTGCGAGTACCGATTCGAAAACGGTGCTGTATCCTTCACCGAAAGCATTGTTCTTGGAAACTGCCGTCACCGACCAGATGTCGAAATATTCGCGCAACGAGCGCAGAGGCTCCTCCGTAAAGAGGTTTTCCACAGCCTTGTCCATCACCTGATCGTAGTAGCCTTCGGCAATTTCTTTATCCACAAAGCCATCACCCATGATGACGATAGGTACACCATTGCCTTTCGAGTGTGACTGCAATACTTTTACCAGCTTGTCAGCCGAATAATCGGTCGAAGTTTCTACCGGCTCACCTTCCTGACGGATGTAGATTTTTTCTGATTCCATCAGCACATTGTCTGTGTTGTTCTTGTCAACGATATATATCTGGAAGGTAGCTTCGCGTACATCACGTGTCTCGTTGGGAAGTACCCGAATTTCGAAAGCTCCTTCGGTCAAAGCACGCGATTCGGGTGCCTTGATAGGCTTAATCCAGCTGCTAACATTGGAATAAACCATCAGTTTGTACTTACCATCCACGTTTGTAGCAAATTCCAGTGCCAGGTCCTGTCCTTCGCAGGGCACATCAAATTTGGCCTGTTTCAAGAGGACAACATCCGAAGTAAACTGGGTGAAAGCAATTTCTACGGGAGTTCCGTTGGCTCCGGTCAGTTTCAGTACTCCGGAGCGATCCAAACCGGTATTATTGGATTCCTTCGCAATCAGCGAAATTTTCACTTCACCTGCATTACCCGAACGGGGCGATACGGTAGCCCACTCTACATCGGTTTCGGCTTTCCAGTTCGAACCGGCTACAAATTCGATGGTATACTGCGCGTTCTTAGCTGCCGGCAGCATGATATTATCCACCGAAGACGTTACCGAAATGTCCGGCAAGTTTTCGTTGTCGTCGTCCGAACAAGAAGCAACGAACAGCGAGCAAAGAAAAAACAGAGACAGATAATATAGCTTTTTCATGTCAATAGAGATTTGAATTTACAGGGAAATTACATTCTATCAATCACGCTTACAGGAGCTTTCGTTGCCTTGAAATTCTTCTGTATAGCACCGGCGGCACGTACAACGTTCTTCGTTGCAGCGTCACCAATCGTAGTGCAGTCAATGCTTGCAATTTCTGTAGTAACCAAGCCTTTGTTGTCTACACCAAATACCAGTATCTTATAGTCTGTTCCTGGATAAATGCCCCATCCATAATCCATGGAAGCAAGCACTTTCTCGCCCGAAGACAATATTTCAGCTGTTCCCAGTCTTCTACGCCACCATAGATTTCTTCCGAATAAATGACATCGAAAGCAAAGTCATACATGGTATAGTCGTCTTTCAACGTGCTGTTTTCAACAAATGCGATATAATATCTCTCGCTGGCATTCGAAGGAGTCACTTTCAGCTTGATGTTAACGATATAATCTCCTTCAGCAACTTCTACCAATTCCTGGTTTTCTACACTCAACGTGAATGTACCATTGCTCGTAGCCTTCCATTCCGGAGTTGTAAAGAAGTACTTGATCATCGGAGTCACGATCTTGACAGGATCATCGTCATTTTGCATGTCGAATTCCACGCCGTAAGCATACATAAGATAATTCTGATTAGGCTTCAGCATACGGGTTTCGTACTCAGTGTCTCCCTTATCCGAACCTTCCTGCATAAAGCCGTACCAAGGTATCCAAGGCATGGAAGAACCCAACTTTTTATAATAACCGAAGTCGTAACCTTCGATAAACTCCATATCCGAATCATAGGCTGTATACGTTTCGACAGGAATCTGTGCCAGCTGATAGTACATGTCCTTGTCTTCGGGCACTGCCTTCATCAGAGCCGAGCGGTAAGTCAGGTTCTCGATAGACAATGCAATCGGACCGCTGCTGGTGGTCACACGTGCTTCTGCCGGTTCAGATACCACCGATGCATCCGATGAAACGGCCTTCAAAGTGAATAAATATTCAGATGAATAAAACAGTTCGGCTTCTTTCGTACTGGCAATCTCTACGTTCAGGCTCTTTGTCTTGCCAGTTACAATAACTTCGTTCTCGGGTTCCTTCACAGCCTCCAGCTGATAGGTATATTCAACCGCATTTTCTACAGCCTCCCACGAAAAGGCCAGCGTAATAGGGTTATCCAAAATCTCTTCGCTTTGAATGATTTTTGGGGTTGTAACTGTTCCTCCTTCGTCAGAAGAATCATCACACGACGCTAAAAACAAACAGCGTAGACAACACAAGCAACATTGTGTGCCATTTCTTTGTTAAAAAAATACTCTCCATAATGTAATCTTTTATAAATTTTAAGGTTTTGTATGCAGCAAATATACAATAATTACGATACAATACAATAGAAGAACTCTTTTTTTAAGGCTTATATCGCATAAATCCCCCAAAACACCAAGAAATAACTCCTGCCTTTCTGAAAAAAGCAAATCTACAGGTGAAAACGCTATTCATGCAGCAAAATGAAAGTATTCTTAGTATTTAAGTGACACGTCCGTTTTTCAGAAAAGACTAACGGAAGAGTAAACCATGTAAAAAACGTTATAAAAGCCGGAGCAACGCTTGCACCGCTCCGCCGGATTGCTTGTACCGAACACGAACAATGCTTGTGCGGAACGCCAACAATGCTTGCAATCCGGCCCCAGATTGCTTGTCAATAGCCCTGAAAAAGCATGTCCGACGAAAAAAACGGCACTTCCGCATTCCGGAAGTACCGTTTCCATGTTTCCGGCTCCGTTTTTTCCGTTTCCGGAGCCTGTTTTTATTCTATTTCAAATGTAAAGTTTTCGCTATACATCTATAAATAAGGCAGAAAGACGTTCTCCGCTCCGTTTTTTCCACCGTTCCCGCCTCGCGTCCGAAATACGCGATTCTCGCGGGGTTGGGAAATCAAAGTGTCATTTTGACAACGCAGATATCCGTTTCTCCAACTTCTTTTTCAAGATTCCCTTCCGATAGCCTTTCCATATCTCCAGTATCTTCCCGTCGGGAGCTATCAGTACAAAATAAGGGATGCCGCTCATTTTGTAACGCGAGGCAAGCGTCCGTCCGCCAGTTTTCAGTTCGTTCCACTGGTGGCCGGGCATCTCGTGTTCGGACAGAAAAGTAGTCCACCGCTCTTTATCGTCGGTACAAATGCCTACCAGCGCCAGCTTGCCCGCATAGATTTCGGCTATTTCCTTTAATTCCGGTTCTGCCATGCGACAAGGCCCGCAAGTTATACTCCAAAAGTCAAGCAGGATGTAGCGGTCTTTCAGCTCGGACAAGTGATGCTTCCCGCCGTCAGCGTCATAAAGTAGGTCGTCCACCATCTCGTCACCCTCTTCCACCGTGGGAGCGGGAAAAGCGTACGACTCCATCAGTTTCCCCCTTTCCGTGTTCTGCCAGTCGAGAGGAAGACGGGCATAGAGCTGCTGAAAGTCGGGACGACAGGAGGCCAGGAAGTCTTGTTGGCCTGTGGCATACCAGGCGATTTCCAGAAACTTATCCAACCATGCTTCCGTTACGGGTATCGTCTTCAGATAGGAAAGTCCCTTGCTGACAATACGGTTGTTCAGCTCACGCAAGCGTTTCGAAGATAAGCTGTCCCCTCGCTCGGTTTCTGCGTCCAGACGGAGGATTTCTTCCACTTCGGCGGCAACGCAGGCCTCATAACCCAACATGTCTTTCTGCAGACCGACGTTGGTCGTCACCATCCACCGGTTCAACCATTTGTCCTCGCCCTGAAAGTCAATCCAACCGCCAGGCTCCACCCACAAGTCGAGTACCCAGTTGGGAAAGCCTTTTCCCCAACCGAAAAACCTCAGATGACGAGGGCGGGAAATCGTATCTTCATAAACCATCTGTCCGTCCTGCAGGGGAAACTCGGCAATGGCTTTGCCGGCACCCATACGGGGATTAAAATCATAAAGTACCCCCTTCACACTGTCGGGCATGTTCTTCAAGTTCCAACGAATGACGAATTTCCCATCGGAAGGGGAAGCCCCCCAAACGGTTCCACAGCAAACAAACCAAACGAGCAGCCATGGCATGCACCTCATCACCGACATATTTATTCTTTTTCCAACGTTACTACCATCATCGGAGATACCTTCACGCTGGCCTCCTTCATGCCGATAAAGGCCACCTTGAGTGTGGCGCCGCTGGGAGCGGGCAACGAGAACTTACCGTCCACATCGGTCACGGTACCTTTGTTCGTACCTTCAATCAGAATCGAAGCGCCGATGACGGGCTCGCCCTGCGGGTCTACTACCAGCCCGCTGACCTTCACCTCGCCATCCTGCACACCAGCCGTGGCAGCTTTGGTACGGACGTAAAGAACACCTTTCTTTCCCGCCTCGCCATAAAGTGAGACAGCTGCCTGAGACTTCAATACGGTAACCGACTCAATCTGGTCGGGCGACAAACTCTTGAGGGTAGCTTCATCCGACACTTTATCGTCAATCACCACCAACGCCTTCTGAGCATTGTCCGACACGCGGATGGTAGCCACCGTACCAGCCAAAGGTTTCGGCTCCTCCTTCTTCAGCGTGACCAGCATGACGGCTTTCTTGCTCTTGTCCGTCGTATACTTTGCTATATCGGACGGTTCCTTCAGCACGCTGAAAGACTGGATGCGGCTGGGATTGAGAGCCTGAAGTATTTCGGGGGTCACCTCCCGTCCGTCCACCAGTATCAGTATGTCCGCATGGTCGGTAGTACTTGCCCCCCTTATAATAAGGGGCTGGTTCTTTGAAGCGACTTTCTCATTGCCCTCATCCAGCATGAACTTGACAGGTACGGTAAACTTCACCGGCACCGGCTTTCCGCCCTGCATTCCCGGCTTCCACTTGGGCATAGCGTTCACCAGACGGATGGCTTCGGCATCAAAATCGGGCTCCACACTACGCAGCACTTTCGCACCGCTGATGCTTCCGTCTTTATTCACTACAAACTGAACCGTTACGCGTCCCTGCATACCGGCCTCCTTGGCCGCTTCAGGATAACGCATATTCTTCTTGAAATACTCCATCAGCCCAGCCATGCCACCATCAGGATATTCAGGCATCTGCTCCACCACTTCGAAGACGGGCGTGCCTTTCAGGTCGTCTTTCACTTCCTGAGGCACATGGGTTACGCCCGGCGGCAGCGTGTCTTTCACTGCTTCGACCACACTTTCCGGCAGATTTGTTTTCACCATTTCGGCCAAATCATTAACTTTGGCACTTGAAATCTCGTCGGTCACAGCCGACACTTCGGGACGGGCAAAGGCCGTTACAGCCAGTGCCGCCAACGGGAGTACGTAGAGACACTTCACCCGCGCCCACGGATTGGACTTTTCTTTTAACATCATAGTGATACGTTTTTTAAGTGAACTGTGATTAAAGCTGTTGGCCATAGAGTAGAGCCTTGTGCCGACAGCTTTTTTTATTAATAACATCTGATATTTCCTGGCATCCACCCCCTCGCGCAGCACGGTGTCATCGGCCTCGTACTCGTGAAGGGTCTGCAACTCCTGCTTCAACAGCCATGCGGCGGGATTGAACCACTGCACAAAGATGCAGAGGTCGGCCAGCAGCAGGTCCCACGAATGTCGGTTGCGGATGTGTGCCAACTCGTGAATCAATATCTCGCGGCCGTTCTCCTCCAGATCCTTACGCGACAGGACAATGTAGCGCATCCAGCTGAAAGGGGCGATGTCGCGATCGTGCACCACCAGCCTTACATGCTCCGCACGACCCGGCAGATAATCCGATACCCGCTCCAACCGGCCCCGGCGCAACAACGCGCCCAGCCTGCCAAGCGACCACAAATTGCGTACGGCAAAGAAAACAATCCCTGCCAGATAGACCAGCAATGCCACACGTACCCACAGTGCCGTAGCTGGCTGTGCCACGACTGTCTCCTGCCCTTCCTCCACATCGGCCAGCAGAAGCAACTGTTCCAGCGTAAGCATCGTTTCCTGCACTCCCACCGGTTCGTTCACACTGACCTCCACCAGCGGAAGCACGGACGACAGCACCAGCAGCCCCAACAGGGCAAAGCGGTTGAACCGATGAAACGTGTCGCGACTCATCAGCAACTTATAGAACAGGTAGAACACCGCCAGACAGGCAGCAGACTTAAGTATGTAGACTAAAAAGATTCCCATATAATTTATGTTTTAGTTGACGAGTTAACGAGTTGACAATGCCTTCTCCAATTCCTGCTTCATGACCTCCGTACCGGGGAAGCCCACATGCTGGTATACCACCCGGCCTTCCCTGTCCAATATCAGGTAGGCAGGAATACCTGTGAACTGGTATTTCTTCAACAGGTCGGCGTTCTGTGCGTTGGTCAGGTAATAATGCTCGCCGTGAATGTCGGTAATCATCTTCTTCCACAAAACCTGCGGAGAGGTTTCGTCGGTCACGAACACAAAATCTACATCCTTGCCCTTCAGTTCCTCCTTCATCGGCTTCATGCTCTTCATGGCCTGACGACAAGGAGCGCACCACGTGGCCCAGAAGTCTATCAACACCACCCGTCCCTTATGTCGGGCAGCAATGGCCGGCAGCAGGCTGTCGCCCCTGACGGAAGCGTCCAGCGTAGCAATGGTGTAACCGTCGCCTCCATGAGCAGCCTTTTTCAGAGCCTCTGCGTATTCGTGGTGTTGGGTCAGGACATATTCGCGGATGTCAGGCGTCTGCAAGCTGTTCACCTTGGCCAGCAACGTATCGGGCAACGGAGCCATACGTCCTAAGTAGCGGCGCGCCATCTCGTTCAAGACCGTGCTTTCCAAATCCTTGCACCAGGAATGGTCTGCGGCAGGGTCGTGCGCCTTACTCAAGGCCGACACAATGCTCAGATAGCGCGTAGTCATCATCATGGCTGGTGAGCGAAGCGAGTCAAGTGCCATGACTTCGTCGCGGAAGCCGGGTCCCTCGGTCAGGTTGCCCCGCTTCTGTCCTTTGGCTCGCAGAGCAAAACCTATGGTGTACTTGGCAGAAACGACATTGCTGAATGTAAGAGCCTGCAATTCCAAGTGCAGCAACCTCTTCACAGGGGCACTGAGCGAAGCATCGTTCTCCAGCCACTGATTCACCCGGTCATAATAAGCCAATACCTTCTCTTTCAGCTCGTTCACCGACATGGTGCCGATATCGTCCAGCTCGTCAGTCGCATCCAGACTGTAAGGGCCGTTGTTCAAGGCAGTATTCAGCCCGTCGTAATCGCCCTCGAACCACACTTTCTGCACGTCCTTGTATTCTTCGCCAAAGAGATGCGTAGTGGCCATCTGTATAGCATGGTAGTTGATGGTCATCGTCACCTCACTACCCGGTGCCACAAAGACAGAATACTTCTGCCTGCCCACGTAGAACGACTTCAGTCCCGGATGGGTCAGACAATCGTCTATCACACAAACGCCGTCCTTCTCTTCGACTGAAACAGGCAGTAACGACTGCGCCCCCCATTCGCTCAAACCATAACGGATACTGCCCGGCGACACCTTACCCAGGAAACGGACGGTGATGCGGAACTTTCCGAAGACGGGCTGCACCGCCGGCAGAGGGCGGTCGTAGTCAGGCCGATGATGGACCAAACGTTCGGGCACGTCTATTTCGGGCTTTTTGCCGTCCAAATGTATCTGATTCAGCGTCCAACCCCGGTCCACATTTTCCTGAAAATCGAATGTGGCTACATCGACCGGAAGAGGCTCAAATGTCCACTGCATATTGACTTTCCCGTTAGCGGCTACCTCCAGATCCTCCGTAGTCGAAATGCCTTCAGCCTTCTTCAAGGCATATTGCTTGCCTCCGGCCGACAAGGTAGCCGAAGGGGACAACCTGATTGCATCACCCATGGCTCCGGCATAATAGTCTACGTCGACCACCGTACGGTCATCATAAAGAGATACACGACTCACTTCCAGCCTTGTCTCCCCGCCCAGGAAGTAGGGTTTCTCCACCACCTTCAGTTGTGCGTACCCACTCAGCCAGCACAGCACGGACAACATTACCAATAATATCTTTTTCATACGGATTCTATATTAAATGATCCAACTTATCATTGCTTCTCGTCCGACACCTGCCGGATGGCCTCCAGCAGCTCGTCGCGCTTCTGCTGACTGGTGCCTGTTACCAACTTGCGCACCACGCCCTGCTTGTCCAGCACCACCGTGGTAGGTGTCTGCTGCACACCGAACATCTTCCACAGCACCGAGTCGCCTGCCACCTGATGAAAGTGGAAACCGCGACGCTCTATGATCTTCTCAATCTGTTCGGGCGTATTCCAGGTAACGGCCAGGTAGTTCACGTCGGGACAGACGTCCATCCACCCGTTCAGCTCGGGCATCTCGCGAATGCAGGGACCGCAACCGGTGTACCAGAAGTTCAATACCAGCGGACGCCCTTGCGTGTTGATGTCGGTCCAGCGACTACCGTCCGTGGCTTGCACACTGAAAGGCTTGATGCGCTCGCCCTCCTTCAGGGCCGACTTGGGGGCGTGGTCGATGATAGACAGGAACTTTTTGTTTTCCTTCGCCTTCTCTAACCAATAGTCGGCATCCTTCACTTCGGACAGGGGGATGGCATATTTCTTCGATTCTTCGCTTAGCTTGATGCCCGTCACCAGCAGCATCATCCGCCCTTCATCGTTCTTCAGGATAGACATCTGATAGGCAGCTCCCTGCAGCTCCGAGGGCGATTCCGTAAAGAAGCAGCCGTCCACCAGCAGTTTCGCTTCCTTTTTCCCGTCCGTCTGTCCCCACGAGAGCATGGTCAGGCCACACAGCAGCCACACCGTCAGCAGCAACCGCTTCTTCATAACCGTCCCTCCTCTACCTTCTGTATCAGCTCCTTCAGCTCTTTCAGCGAAATGTCCTCCTCCTTCACCAGCGACGATACGGCGCCCAGATACGAGTTATTGAAGTACTTGCTGATAACGCTCCGTAACGTACGGCGACTGAAATCGTCTCGAGTCACCGTGGCATAATACTGATAGGTGTTGCCAAAAGCCTTATGCGCCAGATAGCCTTTCTCCTCCAGCCCGCGCACAATGGTAGACAAGGTATTGAAGTGTGGCTTCGGATCGTCATAGAACGCCAACATTTCTTTCACAAACAACGGACCTTTCTCCCAGAAAAAGCCCATGATTTCTTCTTCTTTTGCAGTCAGTGTTTTCATATCTATTTTTTAGTTACAATAAGCTACGAGTTATGAGCTACGAGTTATGAGCTACAAGCTACAAGCTACAAGCTACAAATTATGTGCTACAAGCTACGAGTTACGAATTACGAATTTGCAACCCGCCACTTACTTGTAGCTCGTAGCTTGTAGCTTGTAGCTCATAACTCGTAGCTCTTCCATCCGCAAATAACGAAATAATTTAGTTCATAAACTAATTTTCATAGTTAATAAGAACTAAAAGTTTTAGTTTGCCTGAAAAGTGGGGAAGAGAGTGAATGAAAAATGGTGAATGATTGAGGGTTGGGAGATTTTTCAGACGCGGAGAACACAGATAACACGGATTTAAAATTCTTACTCTGTGTCCTCTGTGGTTGTATATACAGACGCAAAATTTTGCGTCTCTACTGTAGCGGATTATTCATTTTCAAAATACCTACAAATAGGGATTGCACCATCTGCCCAAAAATCGTTAATTTGCGCCCGGAAGAAAACAATGACCGCCACAAGGCAGTTATTACACTAAAACAAGCATTTACGCCTATGAACGAACCGCATAAATACCGTGCTACGGACAAGATGAGCGACCTCATCTGCGACAATTACTCCCTACTGATGGTGATGAGCCGCTTCGGCCTGTCACTGGGCTTCGGCGACAAGACGGTAAAAGATGTCTGCCAGACACAGGGAGTGGACTACCGCACCTTTCTGGCCGTGGCCAACTTCATCAGCCACGAACCCTACACCTATAGCAACGAGGAAGAAGATTTCTCGCTCACTGCCCTGATGGACTACCTGAAGCGGGCACACACCTACTTCCTCGACTTCAACCTGCCCGCCATCCGCCGCAAGCTCATCGAAGCCATCGACTGCTCGGGTACGGAAGACGTATCTTTCCTCATCCTGAAGTTTTTCGACGAGTATGCCAAGGAAGTACGCCGCCACATGGAGTACGAGAATCAGGCCGTTTTCACCTACGTCGACGAACTGCTGAAAGGCCATCTGTCCGCCACGTACGACATTGCCACCTTCGCCAGCCATCACAACCAGATAGACAGCAAACTGACCGAACTGAAGAATATTATCATCAAATACTATCCCGAAAAAGATAACAACAACCTGCTGAACGCCGTTCTGTTCGACATCTTCAACTGCGAACAGGACCTTGCTTCACACTGTCAGGTAGAAGACTATATGTTTGTACCCGCCGTGGCACAAATGGAAAGGAGACTGAAAGATGAGCAGCAATAACCTGTCGTTGAAAATAGTGGTAGCCGAAAGCTCTGTCATTATCCGCAGCGGTGTGTCGGCCGTACTTCGCCGCATCCCCAACTTTGACATCCACCCCGTAGAGGTCAACTCTGCCGAGGGCCTGGGCCACTATGCCAACCTGCACCAACCCGACATCATTATCATCAATCCTGCCCTCGACGGGTGGTTCAACCTGCCTGCCTTCAAGGCCGAACATCCCCGGCTGGCGGGTGTCAAATACATCGCCCTCATTTCGTTGGTGACCAACAACAACGTGCTGAAGGAATACGACGAACGCTTCTCCATCTGCGACGACCTCGACATCATCACCGCCAAACTGAATAGCCTGCTCCGCAACGACGAAGAGGAAGAAGAGGAAAAGGACAACGAATCAGATACCCTGAGCCAGCGCGAGAAGGAGATCGTCACCTGCGTCGTAAAGGGAATGACCAACAAAGCCATTGCCGAGAAGCTCTTTCTCTCCATCCACACCGTCATCACCCACCGCCGCAACATTGCCCGCAAGCTGCAGATCCACTCTCCCGCCGGCCTCACCATCTACGCCATCGTCAACAAACTGGTCGAGTTGAGCGACATCAAGGAGAAGCTGTAGTACTATTCAATTAAAAATGAAAAATGAGGATTATTCCTTGGTGTTCGAATAAATAAGGTTTTAAGCAAAACTAATCCGCTACAGTAGAGATGCAAAATTTTGCGTCTCTATGCACGTATACACCATGATTCTGTTCACCACAGAACACACAGATTGTCACAGATTAAAAATCCATGTTTTTTCCGTGTCATCCGTGCCTCAAACCTAACCTCCCAACCATTATTCATTATTAATTATTCATCAACCCTAAACCTCCATTTCCCCACAAACAAAATTCCCGCCCTGCGATATCACATCGGAAGGCGGGAATCCTTTTATCTTCATAAAAGTGGTTACGTAATTATGACTAACTAATTCATTCAAATCTGATACTGCAAAGATAGCGCATCGGCACAGATGGTGCAATCGCATGAATTAGGTATAATGCCGTCTCCCTTTCATCAAATATAAGTAATAGAGCTTGGATATTCTTCTTTCAGGCATAACTGTGCATTCCTCCCAACAGGAAATTGACTCCGAAATACGTGGCCAGCACACATAGGAAAGCTGCCACACAAAACGCATGGAAGAACACCGGACAACGGAACCAGGGCAACGAAGCCGGATGTAAAGCCAGGGCATAGACCAGCATCGTCACCAGTGCCCACACTTCCTTGGGATCCCATCCCCAGTAACGTCCCCACGACACATTGGCCCACACCGCTCCCACAAAGATACCTGCCGCCAGCAGGAACACTGCCGGATAGAGCATCAGGCGGCTCACCGTCTGCAACTGTTTCATTTCGTCTCCGCAATCTTTCCGCATCGCCCCCAGCAAAAGGGCTGCCACACCGTTCAGCATCACAAAAGCCAGCAACGCATAGGCTATCATGATGACCGCCACATGAATACTGAGCAACGGCGAAGCAAGTACCGGCATCAGCGGAGTGATCTGTGGATTGCGCTCGCCCAGCATCGACACCATCAGCGCCAGCCCGCACACCAGAAAACCGAAAGGCAAAGCCTGCGGAAAACGTCTCCGAAAGCACAGTGTCAGTACCGCTGCACATACGGCCAGCAGATGCATCGTCTCGTGCCCGTTCGACATCGGCAGATGCCCGCTCACCACTCCGCGCAGCACCATCAGTACCAACAGCCACAATACAACGGCTCCCATCACTCCCGTCAGTCCGCGGCCAACGGTCTTCCCTGCCTGTCTGCAACGTATCAGGCAACGCACATAGTAAACAAACGTTCCCAGTCCCAACAGCACCAACGTCACTGCCAGAGGCAGACTGTTGTTCAGCCGGTTGTAGAGCCGTTCGGCACGAAAGCGCAGGTCCGAAGGCAACATTCCGGCTGCCTCACGCCGCTGATAGGTGCGTATCTTCTCCACCAGCCGCTCCACTTCGGCATAGTCTTTCCGTGCCACCTGCTCGGCCACGTAGTTCATCACTCCCCGCACAAAGGCTCCTTTCTCATACGACAGGTCCTTCGGCAGACGGTCAGCCAGCGACAACCACTCCAACCGGTAGCGACCACCATGCTGTGTGTCACTAATAACCCGATACGGAAACAGTTTCCACAGACTTCCGGCAGCTGCCGCACTCACCAGACTGAACTTTTCGTTTGCCTCACCTGCGCCATGCGTGTCTTTCACCGCAGCTCCGGCTAGCCGGGCGGCGTCGAGCTTATAGCCTTCCGGCCCCACAAAGTCCTGCAGGCTGGCATAGCTTCCGTCAATTCCCAGCAAACGGCGCACTTCCCGGCTCTTCACACGGATGCACGGCTCCGTCTTCCAGTCGTCGTAGTAGAAGAACCAGCCAGTCAGCACCTGCTCGGCCGAAAGTCCCTTGTATTCCGGCTTGCCATACAGCTTCACCGTAAAGTCCCTGGCCAGCGTCTGCAAAGGGCAGATGCGGTCACGATAGTACACGTACATTTCGCCCATAGCAGCCGCTGTCTCCCGAGGCAGTACCCGTGGCAGTCCCTCCTGTGCCCGAACGGACGGAACCGACAGCAACAGTACCGCCGCCAGCCCTACTCCCCGCATTCCCCGAGCACTGCGAAGCAGCTGCCTGAACGTACTGTGCGGACTGAAGAAGAACATCAGCCCCGAAAACAGCAGAGCGAGGTAGCCCGCATACGTGATGCCGATACCCCACGGATCGCATGCCACCGACAGCGTAGCGCCCTGCCCGTCGGCATCGTAAGCCGACTGGTAGAACCGGTAAGGCCCGTAACGGAAAATACGGTTCATGCTCACCACTGCCTCCTGCCGCTCCCCGTTCGCCACCAGTGCAAAACGGCTTACAAAGTCGCTCGGTGCCGATGTACCCGGATAATACTCCACCCGGAAGTCATCCAGCACCAGTGCAAAAGGCAAAGGTACCACCCGGCCGTCCGAAGCGAGAAAAGAACTTTCCGTTCCACCCTTCCGCAAATGTACCCTGCCTTGCACACCCCACACATGGGTAACCAATGCTCCCAGCAGAATCACCGCAAACGACAGGTGCAGACAAAAAGTCGCCCGGTGCTTCTGCACCCGGCGACCTATCAGATAAAGGATGGCTGCGACAGCCGTCACGGCCCAACAGACAGCAAACCACGAGGCTCCGTATACATACCGGACCACCCAACCAGTGTCCCACACTTTCTCCACACACGTGGCTGCCATCAGCACCACCAGCAACATCCCCAGCAGACCGAAAGAAAGATTTCGTAAATGTTTCTTTGCCATAACTAAAAAGAAAGAGAACCCGTCAGATGGAGTCAATGAACTTCACGATCGCGTCGCGGTCCTCCTTCGAGAGCTCGCGGAATTTCTTTACGCTATAGTAGGCATCACTCTGCTCGCTCGTACCGTGCCACATGATGGCCTCCAGCGTCGTACGTGCCCGGCAATCGTGCAATCGGTCGGCATACTCGGCACCGGTACAACGCTGGTGCAGGCCACGTCCCCACAACGGTGTAGTACGGCACCATCCCGTACGGATGTCGTTCACCATGTGCAGCTTGTGTTGTACCATGTCCGTATAAGGCCATATCTTCTGATTGGGATAGCGTGGCAACAGGTTGGCCCGTTCGCCCGTAAAGAAACGTGCCGGGTCGCGTATCTCGTCCTCGCCCGTCGTCCAGCTGGGCTTGTGGCAGTAGGCACAGCCTATTTCCGAAAAGAGTTCCTTGCCGCGCACCACAGCTTCGTCGTCTACATTGCGTGCGGCAGGCACGGCCAGACCACGGTGCCACACCATCAGGTCGATGTAGTCCTGATCGCTGATTTCTACTGGCAGGTTCTTCGATGTCAGATAATTATAGATGTTATCGGCTACGTTGTCCGTAAACCATTCGGGATGCTCCTCGGCAGTAGATACCTTGGTAATGTATGCCGGAAATCCGGCCTGAATGTCCGGATCCTGCGAAGCATACGTAGCATACGTACCTGCCGCATCCAGATAATGGAAACGCCGGTCACTGCGGGTCACGTTCGTAATGTTCCAGAAGGCATTGGCTCCGGCAGCATCCTGCAGGGGCCCGCGACTCAAGGCATACGTATAGCGGTAAGGATACTTCGTACCGTCACCTCCCTGAGCCGTGTTGGCATACTGTCCCGTCCACTCACCGTTGGCAAAAATGTTCGGGTTCAGACCGTTGGGCAGAAAGCCGTCCTGTTCATGCCTGGCATACTCGGCTTTCAGGTCAGCATCGCTGATGGCATCCAGCAGACCGGTTCCGTATATACCGATGGTCGATTCCAGACGCACCTCATAGTCACCCACGTCATATCCCCGGTTGGCCACATAGATCGCACTTTTCGGAATCGTCACTTCCGGATAGCGCAAACGGTAAGTCTCCCCGTCGGGAAACTGATTACCGAAAGCATCGGTATACTCGTGCCACGTGATGCGGATCTGCGACTCGTCAACCGGTGCCTTGAAGGGAGCCACTGCCTTCGTCTGCGGCATACCGGCCAGCCAGGGCACATAGGCATTGGTCGCCGGATTGTAGACAACAAGCAGATAGCCGTTTCCTATCTCGCTGGTGTTGAACGTACCGTTGTTCTGACTCTTGCCATGACCGTAGCCGGGATGGCAGTGCATGCAGGAAGTACGGATATAGAGCGGCCCCAACCCGTGACGCACCCCTTCGTTGTTCGAGTTGAACGACTTTTCAAACAGCTGTTCTCCCCGTTTGAATTCCTCAAAGAAGTTTTCTTCCACAACAGCCGTAGGCTGCTCAAATGCTGTTGTGGTCTGCAGGAACGAAGTTCCCAGTTCTCCCCCTGTATAATACCATTCGGGCAGTTCCGTGGCTCCTCCGTCCGTTGACGGGACAGCCGGTCCGTCGTCCTGGCAGGCGGTCAGGCACAAGCCCAGCGCAGCCATCAGGTAAAAATAGTTACATTTCATTTTTCCTCAGATATTGACATTTAACTCCGTTGTTACGATTCTCCTGCCTGCTCAATTCTGTGCCACTGCGTTCATCACCGCGCTCAATGCGTCCGACACCTCGTTGCAGGCAGCAATGGCGGCCTGGTTAATGGCATCGTACTGCGGGTCGCGTGCCGTCTTGGCAAAAGGTTCCTGCATCTTTCCGATGGCATCGATGGCAGCCTGGATGGCGTTCTTCAGGCGGGTATCAGCCTCCGGACTGATAGTAGCTACGTAAGCGCTCAGCGAATGGTCCACCGGCTGAATGTAACCGTCGGTCACATTTCCATTCTTGCCTACCTGATAACCTTCGTACGCATTCTGTATGCTCTTGATGTTGTCGGTAAAGTCTTCAATCGAATTCAGGCTGTAAGGCGATTCTATGTAGTCGGGATCATCCTCCTCGCCGTGTCCGGTCGGATTGCCTATCTTCAGACCACCCACTTCGTCGGCAATGTCCTGTGCTCCCACCAGCAGTTCCTGAATGGCGTTGGCATAGCTCACCCACGTCGATCCCAGCTGTCCCGAGTTGATCATCTCATATCCGTACTTACGGGTAGGCTCCAGTTCGAGTTCGGCCAGCAGGTCGCGCTTCTCCTGATCAATGTCGGCCACTCCGTCTGCCCACGATACTTCCAGACGGATGCACTGGTTGCGCAGGTCGGCAGCCACGGCAGTCAGGTAAATCAGTTCCTGTTTGGTATACAGGCTCACGTCACGTGGTTCTCCCGTACCGATACCGTCGGTACCTACCCCGTACAGCATGTATTCCACGGCATGAAATCCCAGCAGACTCTCGCCCAGCGTCGAGATAAACACACCGTCCTCGTCCATGTTTGCCATCTGCTGCTCGTTACTCAGCATGTTCTCCATGGCGGTACGGTCCAATGGCCAGGTATCAATATGCGGATCGATGTTGTAGTCGGCAGCAGGCCCATAAAGCCATGCCTCGCTCAACTCCCAGTAGCGGCGTGCTTTCTCCCACGAGTCACAGGCTTCCTGCACCATGGCTCTGGTCAGATTGCCTGCACCGGCATTGCGCAGTGCCAGGCATTTTTCATACAGTTCCATCGTAGCATCGGCCATACCACGATACGTCGGCACTACCGTCTTCTCAATGTAGTCCTTGGCTACCAGCTGCAAGGCTTGTTCCTGGCCAGTCAGTTCTCCCGGACCGCCCGTGTTGTCGTCGTCGCTGCAGGCAGCGTTACTCAGTCCCAATGCTGCCGCCATCATCAGGCAGGCAGTTCCTTTCCAAAATTTCTTCAATTCCATATCAGTTTATTTATTATTGGTTATTCATTCTATTTTCGTGTATAAATGGAGGTATTCTCTTTCAAGGAGTCAGAGCAGTTAAAGATGCCCTCTTCCCCCCTCTTATCTGCCAAACAACCCCGCATACGCCACTCCCAGCGAAATGGAAGGCTCGTTGTTGTACTTGCTTTTCAGCAAGCCGATGGAATATTCTCCTTTGACCACAATGTCCTTGATGGGATAATAGTTGACACCCGCCGCCAGGCGTGTACGTCCGCACCAGTCATACTGATACACACCGGTTTCCACCTTGTACATGGAGTCGTAATAGTCATATCGGGCAAACACGTAGAGTTTCTGTTCCTTTTCCCGCAGTTTGGCGATTTGCGAAAACAGGTCATACCCTGCTTCTATGCCAACGGCAATGGCATCCGATGCCACGTCCTGCCCCTTCGACGGAGAACTCTTCTGCTGATTCTTGTTCCAGATAGTAATGATATCCGAGTCCGACAGATGACCGTAGTCCGCATAGCCGCGCACAATCCAGTTATGTCCGTGGTAGTCGAAGTCGAAGGCACCGATCGTCACCGTTCCCTTCACGCCCTCATACTTGGCCGAGGTGCTTCGCATCAGGCTGTTACTGAACGAATTGCCCACGTATCCGCTGACCGACAGGCGCAGTCCCTTCACCGAATAGTTATCCACCCGGAAAGCTCCCGCCATCGCATTGGCTATCTTGAATTCGTACGGACTTCCGGCAGCGTCGTGTATCCATCCCTGACGTCCGAAACGGTCCGAGTCCAGTCCCGGCAACAGCATGGCTTCGTAACGCCAGTCACCGGCCTTTCCCCACAGGCTGATGCCCGTCTCGTGCCACGTACAGGGCAGGATGGTATTCTCTCCTTCGGGACGGTACACCCCGAAAAACTCCGTGGGGAGGTGATGGGCATTGGTTGCGCCCACCGGCACAATGATGTGTCCCAGCTTGATGTTGAATGCCGGACAGAACGACTTCTGAATCCAGAACTGTTCCAGCGCCACTTCGCCGCCGCGCTCTATCTCGCTTTCGTATTCGCCTCCTTCGCTTTCCTCTATCTCGATGGCACTTTCCGTACCGCCGTGCTCAAACTCAATCTCGCTGCCCATCGTCCAGCCCTTGCCGAAGTCGTACCCCAGCATGATGACGACGTGCGGCAAGTCAAAACGTCCGTGACTCTTCGCGTCTTTATACGCTTCCGGACTCTTAAACCTCAAATAATGGTCACTGTAGAAGTTGCGCGAGTAGACCGCCTCTCCGTATCCACCTAGTGTTAAACGGCTTTTCTTCGGCTCATTCTCCACTGTGCGGTTGTTCTCCACCGCTTCTATGCTTTTCAATTTGGCCTCTTCTCCGGCCTTCTGTGCAGGCTTTGTCTCATTCCCGGCATAAAGTGCTCCCGCACAGAGCATCAGGCCGAGCGACACGCCCCATACCTTTTGTTTCATTTTTCTTATTTTTTATAATTTTTTGTTGACGCAAAGATACGGGGAGCCCCAGAGGAGGACAATACCCAGAAACGGGTATTGTACGAAGAGAAATAAGTAGAAGTAGGTAATAAAATTCCCGCCCTGCGATGTCACATCGGAAGGCGGGAATCCTTTTATCTTCATAAAAGTGGTTACGTAATTATGACTAACTAATTCATTCAAATCTGATACTGCAAAGATAGCGCATCGGCACAGATGGTGCAATCGCATGAATTAAGTATAATTACGTCCTTCTTTCACCAAATATAGGTATATACACAAACAGCTTCAACGTTTTTCATAATACTTCACCCAATCTACTTCCATATAGACAGGCAATTGCAACGAGTCAACCGGTCCTACCCAGTTTCCACCCAACTGCGAATCCAATCGCAGGTGAAACGGGTCGTATGCAAAAGGAAATTGTCCGTGCTTTCCTCCGTTCACCTTCGGATAACAGATGGAACGTTTCCCGTTAGTAAAGTAAACCAGACTGTCGGGATACATCTCTACCGCAAATACATTAAAGCCGTCTTTATCAATAGGTGCCGTAGCATATTTGGGAGGATCATTCCGCTTCAGATTAATGGTATAATGTGAATGCGAGGTCTGATAGACAAAATCATCAAAATTCAAATGTTCCATAATGTCTATTTCGCCTCCGTACGGATAAGGAATCGGATCCGGACACATCCATATAGCCGGCCAGAATCCCTGCGCACATTTTACCTTCGCCCTCACCTCAATACGACCAAACTTGAATTCTTTTTTATAACGGCTCCATATTCCTCCCGTCAGATATGTAGCGGTATCAGACGGATGAAGCGTATTCCGGACAGCCATCAGCTGAATGGTACTGTCTGTCCACTGATACAGTTCCTCATACGGAGCCATATACGACGACCACGCTCCTCCACGGGGAATTACAGACCAGACCGCCGTATCCAGTTTCCGGTCATTGAAATTCTCTTCCCAGGTCAAAACCCACTGTTCCTTCACCCGACAACTGCTGCAAACCAACAGCAACAAGGCACAGAATCCATAAAGTAATTTTTTCATGCTATTCTTCTTTAGTTCCTGCAAAGTATTCTTAAAACAGATTTCTTCATCGCATCCTGAAAGCCAGTAACATATAGCAGACTACCGCCACCACCATCAGTGCAAAACCGCCGGCATACAGATACGCAGCCCACGGAACCGTTTTCCCAAGCACTCCGCCCAGATTCATGCAGCCCGCCACAATGTTCAGCACCTGACACAACCGGATGGCCAGCACATACTGTCGGGCAAGGTTCGCCTCTGTGATGCGGAAAGGAAAGTTGAACACCCGGACCGGCAGAAACATACTGCTCCCCAGTACCAGAAATACCAGCAGTGCCACAATACCTTCAACGGCTCCCGCCGCACCGAAGCTCATGCCTGCCGCACCGGCCCGATACGCAATGATGCCCCACTCCACCAGCACTGGAATCAGCGCAATACCCGTCAGGATATAGTCTACTTTCGCCCGCCTGTAACGCAGGTCGTGCCCGTTTCCCGAATAATGTCCCAAGTTAATCATCGTTTGTTTCCTCCTTTTCTTCTTTGCTAAACCCGTCCTTCCAGAAGCGGATTCACAGTAAACTGATTGAAATTTGTCATTCTTACTATAATCGTTATTGCTTTTTAATCCATTCATAAACAGGATCTATTCCCTGTCTGAAATCATCAAAAGTCATCGGAATTTTTACATCGGGCACCAACGTGTTCATCTCTTCATCCACATTCTTAAAATATTTCGTAGAGTATTGCACCTGTAAGCCCGAAGTAGGCAGGGTAAAGCTACGCACTTCGCCCAAATGATTAGGCTTTCCTGAAGTTTCCTCCCCTACCCAGCAAGCCCCCAGCAGTCGCTTGAAATCCAGCGCGTTCAAAATGGCAGACGAAAAAGTAGCAGCTCCCAATACTACATAAACACGGGGTGGAACGTCTTGTTGGTGCATGAAGCCAGCCAGTTTCTCAGCCAGACGTGTACCCGGTATCGAATTTCCACCTCCATTGAAACGGACATCCCACACCAGTCTACTGACCGGCCGATGACGGAGTGTAGCGAACACACTGTCTTCCAGTGCGGCAAACGAAGGCAGTCGGGAAGCCTGTTCCCTATTACCATATTCTTCTTCCAACTCCCTGCTCCAGCACTTGTTATATTGAACATAAAGCAGACTATCTGCTGCTTCATAATGTACAGAAAAAAGAGTGCGGGCATTCCGATAACAAAGAGCCACTCCTTCAGGACGGAAAGAAACCAGATTTTGAGGATTTACACTGCCAGGAGTCAGCTCATGCAGTTGCATATTACCGTCTGCCGATGCCAGTTTGAACATGACTTTACCGTCCGGCACGAATCCAAAATGCTCCAGCAGTTGGACGAAACACAAGTAGTTAGGAACCATCGACTTGCGTACAGCCTCATTATCAGCTGAAAAAAGCGTACCTAGGCTGTCAGCCACTACTTCTATAGGTGTACCGTTCAGTTCCATCAGCCTGCAGCCTAACATGCCTTCCTTCCCCACAGGAGCCGTGACGATATACAAACCATCATCCATCCACTTCAGTCCCAAAGGCAATAAGCGATTACGGTCAAGCAACGGTACAAAATTCAGATTAGTATGCAGGTCGCCGAATGTAGCTATCCACTGCTGCAGCTTCAAAGCCATCTGCAGGTCAGACAAGCCATTGTTTCCTTGATGTTTCCAGTTCTCTATGCCTTTCTCAAAATCTTCCCTGCTACGAACAGTAAAAAAGTTGTAATGCAATCGGGGTAGCCAACAGGCCAGCGAATCCAGATCGCGCTGCCAGTCTACATGTGTCGCCGGCTGTGCTTTCACTCCTAACATCAGCCAGAACATTCCTATACATAGTAATATCAGTCTTTTCATTTCTCTTCCCTCTCATTTATTCTTCTTTCGATACTTTATCATCCACTTTATCCGAGCTTTCTCCAGCCGTTCCCTTTTTCGGCTTCTTCAACCGCCCACTCTTCCGCAGCGCCTCGTTGATAATCCACTGCAGCTGGCCGTTGGTACTGCGAAATTCGTCTGCCGCCCACTTCTCGATGGCATCCATCGTGGCAGCGTCCACACGCAGCACAAAGCTCTTGGTTGTATTTTCTTTCTTGCTTGCCATTTCTATTTCATCCAACCGTTCATTCTATCTTACATCCTTTCCCCGGATAAATCCGGCAATGTCATCTGCCACGTAAGCTGGTACCGGACGTGCCTCGTTATACTCAAACGGGGTCGACTTTCCTTTCCCTTCCTGCAGCACATGGTTCAGTTCGGGATACGACTTCAGCTGGGCCTGCCGGTTCGATATCAGCCCCATCAGCCACAGGCCGTAGTCCTGCATCGTCACCTGATAGTCGCGCTCGCCCTGAAGCACCAGTACGGGACAGGTCAGGGCCGATACTTCCTTCACAGCGTCGTACGTCCGCAAGAATTCCCAGTACTCCTTCGGAAGTCCCAACGGCAACGGAATACTGTCACTGAAGGCATCCGTCCCCAGCCGCTTCACGTTCTCCACCTGCCGCTTCAGCTCGTCCAGCTGCGCACGCGTCGCTTCGTTCACCGTCCCCGACAGGGCAGCGATATACTCCGACTGCTCCAACAACGCATCCTCGAAGCGTCGTGCCAGTCCGGCCACAATGACGATACCCGCCACCGGCTCTGCCCGCCGGGCAATGCGCGGTGCCATCATGCCTCCCTGGCTGTGCCCCAGCACAAAGATGCTGTCCGCTGCCACCTCGGGCAATGCCGCCGCCAGTTTCACTGCCGCCACCGCATCGTCACAGGTTTCCACGTCCATATCCAGTTTTTTCCCTTTCGGCACTACATCGGCACCGTACACCTTCGTACGCTTGTCGTAACGGATCACGCCAATGCCCCGCCGTGCCAGCAGCCACGCCAGGTCGCGGAAAGGCTTGTTGGGTCCGATGGTCTCGTCACGGTCGTTCGGTCCCGACCCGTGCACCAGCACCACACAGGGCACCTTCCTGCCCGCTTCCACCCGTGGCAGGGTCAGCGTACCCGGCAGTCGGTAACCGTCGGTCTCCACCACTACGTCCCGCTCTTCCATCACCGTCTGGTCGAATGCCACCGCCGGCGTACCTACCGGTACCGGAGCCGGTACCACCCGGATGGTATTCATCCGTCCGTCGGCATCGAACGATAGCAACAGGCGCAGCGTATAGCGTTCAAACATCAGGTCGCGATGCCACAGCTTCACGCCCTGCGCTTCATCCTCGCCCCACGCTCCAGCCGACTTCAGCTTTCCAAACTGTGCCTCCAGCTGCTTCCAGGTGTCATTAAACAAGGCTGGCGACAGCTGACGTCGTCCTTCATCGTTCAGCACCGCATAAATGCTGTCACCTCGACCGGCCATCAGGTGTTCATAGATGCGCTCCGCACGGTTCCGTTCCCCGTCCTGCGCATATCCTGCCCATGCAGTGCAGACCATCAGCCATAACAAAAGTATTTTTTTCATCATATTTTATATATAAGGAGTTAAGAAGTTAAGAAGTTAAAGCCAATACATAGAGTACGCTAAACACTAAACGCTAAACCCTGAATCCTAACCCCTAAACTTTTATTCACCACAGATTACGCAGATTTACACAGATTAAAAACACATATTTCGGTTTTATCTAAACTTGTAAGAATTAAAGGAGTTAAAAGAAGTATCGGCCACCGAAGCGGGTTAAGAAGTTAAAGCCGATAGTTCAAGTATATAGTCGTTATAAAAAGTATTGGCTTAACTTCTTAACTCCTTAAATTCTTAACTACAATCCGTCAATAAACTCCCCCTCTCCTTGGGAGAGGGGCCGGGGGTGAGGCTTGTCTTTAATGATTCAACGTCCCCGTATTCACCACCGGCTGAGCAGCCTCGTCGGCACAGAGCACCACAAGCAGGTTGCTCACCATCGCTGCCTTCTTCTCCTCGTCCAGTTCCACAATCTCGTCCTTCGACAGCTTGTCCAGCGCCATGTGCACCATCGACACGGCACCTTCCACAATCTTCTCACGGGCACTGATAATGGCCGATGCCTGCTGACGGCGCAACATCACAGCCGCAATCTCGGGCGCATAAGCCAGGTAGTTGATCCTTGCCTCCAGTACCTCGATACCCGCCATGTCCAGACGCTCGTTCAATTTCTGTTCCAGCTGCTCGTTGATTTCCTCGCCACCCGAGCGGAGGGTCATCTCACCGCCTGTACTTTCATTGTCATCGTAAGCATACTGTCCGGCCACCTGACGCAAGGCAGCATCACTCTGTATCTTCACGAAGTTCTCGAATGCATTCATCCGGCTCGCCACGGTACTGCCCGCGCTCACCGTCTTTCCGTCGCCCGACGTTGCTCCTTCGCTCGCCATGGTCTGTGCGTCAATCTCGAACATCGCCTTGTACGTATCCTTCAGTCGCCACACCAGCACCAACCCGATCAGGATAGGATTACCGATTTTATCATTCACCTTGATAGGCTCCACGTCCAGGTTCCGGGCACGCATCGACAGTTTCTTTGCCTCCATGAACGGATTGACCCAGAAAAATCCCGTTTCGCGGAACGTTCCCTTATACTTTCCGAAGAACACCATTGCCCGCGCCTCGTTCGGCTCCAGCATCATGTATCCGCAGTTCAGGATAATCCACAGCACTGCCAGCACTGCTCCCAGCAGATAGAACAGCAGACCGCCTGTCACAAAGCACCATGCCGTAAGTCCTGCCCACACAAACAAAAAGAGGAAAAGGGCCAGAAACCCATTCATCTTGAAACCTGTAAAATTCACTTCTTTCGTTTCCATACTATTTCAGTTTTAGATATAAGTTTCACAAAAATCATAATATCATTTTGATATCACAAAGATATAGTTCCGAAACGAGAAAAACAAGCAAAAAAAAGATTTTTTTAGTAGGGAGGGGAGGAAAATCAATGAAAAATTAAAAGTTGAGGGGTGAGCGGTGGGGGTTGAGGGGTATTCTTTAGATGCAGATGACACGGAGGACGCAGATTCTATTTTCAGTCTGTGATAATCTGCGTCCTCCGTGCCTAAAATCCCTCAACCATAATGGGCTTTTTTATAAACCAATCAACCCCTCCCACGCGCGAACGCAGGAGGGGATTTTTTGCCCGCTACCGGGGCGTTTGTTCCAAGGCTGCACGAAGCGCGTTCGCAAGCTGTTCGGAGGCCGCCCGAAACAACAACTGATAATCAATAAGTTATACTCATACCGTAAAACTTCCGATTCGCATTAGATTGGGCTTATGATTTAATGGAAATCATTCCATCCGCTCAGTTTCCCCAACATGCGATTGCCTAATTTTTTGACTTGCTTATTCGGGCTTCCCGTGAAAACAGTCCGCTCTTTCCGCACATCATCTGCAAGTCTGACAATATACTCTTTCCCGGGCTTAGTCAAGAAGCAAATAACATTGTCATCACTCTTCCTATACTTCATCTTCGCACCGTTATCCACCTGAATGACCTCAATCTTGGCCTCATCGCCCCAGGGGTTCTGCAAGAAACACCTGTTTCCTTTCAGACTTTTGATGCCTATCTGCCCTACACGTGCCTGTTCGTTTCTTTCAGCCGACACAATAAATGCCCCACGTGCCAACAGCGTAAAAGCAAGCCTGGTGGAATTCCAGGCAGAAGGAACTGCCGGAAAGACCCTGATCTTGCCCTCGTTGCTTTGCAGCATCATTTCATTCATCGTGGTAGCATAATTGCTCATGGCCTCCATGCCGCATTGGAAGAAATCGTGCGAACGGATTACATATTTCCCTCCCAGAAGGTCGTGCTTTGATGCCAGGTCATATATATTGTCGGGATAGCCCGTTACATTGTGCATCAGGCCTTGAGGATACATTTGATGAATCTTCACACCATTCATCACATATTCCAACGCCTCATCGCCCAGACCCATGCGTGCCGCAACTTCCGGAATAGGATAGTGAGCATTGGCATCTTTCTTCCATCTGGCCAGATTAATCACCGCCTTGCCGATTCGCGTGTCTTTGTCGTCAATGCCTATCAAGCCCGCGGGGAAAGCCACTAAGCCGCCATTCGCCCATATCCAGGGTGTATAGCGTGCTTCCGAATAATATTCTTCCGCAGGAGACAGCACCTCCCCTGCCCCTTCCAATTGTTCGTACCCCCGTTTCCAAAGATGGTTCAACACATAGTTCCATCGCTTTACCAAGTCTTTATCGGCCTTCAATATCGTGGCCGCCTTTATGCAATTACCAAAAAGCTGCTCTATGCAATTGCGGTCGCTCATGGAGTTCTTCACATATTCAATCGCTTCAGACTCGTAAAGGGAAGAGAGAAAGTAATACTCCTTCTTCCGCTCATCCCACTGGAGTTTGTCCAAATAAAAGTTGGCTGCCTTCTTCATAAAGGGATAAGCCTTCTCCCTCAAGAAATCCTCGTCATCGGTAAACTCGTAATAGTCCCAGAACAAGGATGCTATTTGCGAGGCCGGAGTAAAGTTGTTCTTCATGCTTTCCCAATCCGTGCTCAGTTGCTCGCCGGTAAAGCAATGCGCCTCGGTTATCTGCAAGGCATCATTGGACGCACCTTTTTCTTTAGCCAAGGCCTGGGCAGCAGGAATCATCTTGAAATATGTATCCAGATACGGAACCATCAACTGGCAGTCGTTCTGCGCACACAATCCCCAATATTGCTGCTGGGTATTCCAATGATGCGGGGTAATCCAGTTCATCACGTCCCTGTTCCAACGCCACAATCCGCCATTGAAGGTCACAGGAAACTCACCCTGAGAACCCGCAGCCATGAGGTAGCGGCGCAGATAATAGATATTCTCAAGATAGTCATCGCCCAGCTTCATGAAGCTATTCGACCAGAAAGCACTATACCACTCGTCTTTCTCTTTCTTGAGCTGCTCCAGCCCTGTGCTCTCGGCCTCGTCCAACAGTTTCACGGCTTGCTCCACCACCGGATTAGCACTCTCACGGTCAGTAGCCACACTCAGCAAAACCGTAAAGCAGTCCTTATCGGTTTTCTGCTCTACCGTATGGGTATTCAGCAATGCCGGCGCCATGTCTCCCTGTACGATTCTACAAGCCACGGCAAAATGCAGGCCATTGCCTTTTTCCTCAATCACCATGTCGTTGCCTCTTTTGCCAGCTTCGGTCTCGCCTATGCCAACCGCAGGATCTTTAGGGAATCCTCCCGAATACCACCTGGCAAAAGCACGGCTACCAAGCCTTTCAAGCGTGATGGTAGCAACCGAGTTTCCCTCTGTTCCTGCAGCATCGGGCAGGTTTTCGCACTCAATGACCCATACGTTTTTGCCATGGGCCAGCCACGTCTTGATGCAAGTTCTGGAGAAAGGAGTATCGGCACGATAGCCCGCTTCTCCATTCTTCAACGACAGCCTGCCCTCAAAATCTTTCAAGTGAATCCAGCTGAACACAGGCAGGCCAAAATCAATCTTCAAACGGGCCGCATGTTTCAGAACCGAAGCATTTTCCTCTTCGGGCATCAACGAAGTCCATAAGTCGTTCTTATTGACTTGCAGCTCTATGCCATTCTCATGGTTCCATATCATGCCTCCCATGTCCCCATTCCCCATAGGAAAACCTTCCGCCTCCAGCTGGGTGGGCGACAGATACACGATATCATGCTTCGACAGGTAATTATCTTCCACGACAAACGGGGAAGAAGCCATATTCAGGTGGCTATAGCTCCTGTTTTCTTGGGCTGCTAAAGAGAAACATAAAAAAATACCCAAGAAAAGAAATACATTCTTCATCTGTTTGTGCCTCTCTTATTTATGATACTTATACTCCACATAATCATACAGTCCATAATTCTCCTGCTGCGGAATCTGATCCCCCAAGAATACAAGGTTCTCGACGCTACAGTAAATATGGAATGATATCTCATTGCCGAACTGAAGCTGCACTTCATGCCGCTTCTCCTGGTCAATGAACCATGTAGCATAATATTTGCCATCGACCAGCTTAAGATCTATCTCGAACAGATGCCATCCCGGCTTAATTTTGACAGGCACCGACGTGAACGGAAAATCCTGGCTCGTCATATATGCCAGCATATCATCGTCTTCCGCCCCGACCTCTTTCCTTGCCTTGGAGGTACCGTATCCTACCTCAAAATCAAGCTCATGATGGTCGTCACAATATATCCAGGAGCCCACACTTGCCTGGTCACCTTTCCCCATCCGGGGTATATACGTCTTCCATGTATATCTGCCAGAAGTGTATATCTTATCAACCGTGCGGACTTTCTTCCTGTCCCTTGATTCTGCTCTTGTAAATATCTTCAATATGCCATCCTTAATTTCACATTGGTTGGCCGGGTTGTCATCTTGGTGCCCGTATCTCCACCCTTCCAAATCATCAAAATTCCATCTATGGTTATTTGCCTCCTGCGCTTGTCCCAACTGAACAGACAACAAAAGCAGGAACAGCCCTATTGCTCTTTTCATATCCAACTTGATTAATTGATAAAAATAATGGTGCGTCATAATGGGTAATCTGACGCACCTTAATAGATGTGTAGCAAAATCTGCATTTTGGCACACCCCTACTTAATAGCGACTCTACCGTTATTTCTCCATCCAGTCACGCGTCACTTTCCACGTATCGGGCGACACGCTGCTGAAATGCCAGAAACCGACTTTAGGCAGCTGCAACTCGTCAGCCAGCTGAAGCAGGCACTCGGTGCTGCGGGCATCGGCCGCATAGAACAGATGGCGGCATCCGTCCTCGTGGTCGTAAAGGTACATGTTCACCTTCTCATAGCACAGCCAGGTAGGAGCAGGAAGTTCCCCAACAGCTTTATCGGGCTTCGGGGCATAAATCTGCGTACCGGCAATGTCGCCTGTGAGTTTATAATCGTTGCCATAGGCGGGAAGTGCCATTACCAGTTTGTCAGCGCTGATACGCTCTTTCCAATAAAGCATGCATTCGCGCGTCCAGAGGTAATTGGATGTGGGTCCCACGCCCTGGCAGTCATCACGGTGAGCCAGCTCTTTCACGCCTATGCAGGGAGCACAATACATATCGTAGCACATGACGCGCACAAGGTCGCAGGTGTTCTCCAATACAGCCGGGTCATAAAATATCTGCGTGTTTTCATCGGCATAAAGAGCCGGGTAAAAGCCCACGCAATGGCTCATCTTCTTGCCTGCGGCATGCAATGCGGCAGATGCCTTTTGCAGGAAATCCGAGTAAGTGGCACGGACAGAAGGCGAAAGATGCTCGAAGTCGAGGTCTATTCCGTCATACCCATTGGCTTGGCAGTCATTTACGTAACTTTCCACCAAAGAGGCAATCTTTTCGGGAGTATTGATTGACTCTTCATTACCGCCTACGGCACGATACACTTCAATGCCAGCCGCATGACATTTATCGATATACTCACGCGGGGGATTGCCAAAAACACTAACGGAGGCAATCATGTCTTTCACTGGTTCAAGATCTGCAAACGAACTTTCCTCTCCGTATACGACCCAAGGGTGTAGCTGTTTGCTTGGGGTTGGCACAGTCTCGGTTTGCTTCACACTGCAAGCGGCCAAGCCAAATGCGGCCAATACCACACACACGAATTTCTTCATACAAATCATCTTCTTCATTATTCTTTTTTGTAGAGGTAGATTCCGCCACACCCCATCCTACGACAGGAAACAGGCGGATAAAAAGTGCAGCAGAATCTACATAAGTGTTAAATTAATAATATCAATAAGGAGTATAGTTAAACCAGTTGTACTTGCCGGTATAAGTGTTGGTGCAGTTGCTATCGCCCTGCCAAGCAGCACCATCGACAAAGTTACGGAATTCCAGCCCGAATGTAAAGTCTTCGGAAGTATATGTCGTTTGCTTGCGTGTTATCTCACGACCGTCCACATACCATATAGGCAGGTATCCGTCTTCGTTAAGCTGCAAGTCCAACTCGAACGTATGTACGCCCGGGTCAATGGCCAAGAAGAAAGGATCCATCTGCTCGGTATAGCAACGTATGAGCATCTGGCCCGGAATGGCACCGGCAGCATCGCGCCAAGCCTGCGCACCCGGACAAACGTAGATCGAGAAGGTGCGCTCCTCCGCATTGGTGGCATAGATGTTGACTCCGTTCAGCCACTTTTCGCCGGCTGGCACTTCGGGCACATCCAGCTCAAAAGCGTACTTGGCAGCACCGGCAACTATATCGGTAGTCACCACCTGTCCGTTAGAAACGTTCAGGGCACCATCGCTGATTACAGCATCGCCTAACGTCCAACCGGCCGGAGCCTCATCGAATTCGAAAGCAACCGTGTTGTCTTCCCCGCTCCCGGATTCACCATATTTCTTATACTCAATATAGTTGTACTTGGTTTCATAGTCACGCGAGCACTCTGTACTACCTTGCCAGCCACCTCCATTTGACATGGTGCTGAATTGCAAGTTGAACTTGTTTTCAGCCGAGGTGTACCAAGTCTGGAATGTCGTCACATCCACGCCATCCACTATCCAGGTACAATAATATTGGTCGTCGGCATTCAGGCGCAAATCAAGCGTAAAGGTATGCTTGCCCGGATCAATAGGATAATTGAACACTCCCAAAGCTTCGGTATAGCAACGTACCAACATCTGACCCGGCAGTGCACCTACCGCATCACGGTCTGCCTGGCTTCCGGCCCATACGAACATGGAGAAGGAACGCTCCACACCGGGAACATTGTTTACAGAAATATTAGGCCCTGCCACGTACTTCTCGCCAACACTTACTTGAGGAACATCAATTTCGAAAGTCACCTTTCCGGCTCCCATATCCTCGTTAATCAAAGTATGGCAATTAGGCATAGGAAGCGTCAGCCATCCATCGGTAACAGTTGCGGTGCCAGGAGATACCCACTCTGCAGGAACCATATTGTCATCAAAGTCCCATCTTACAGTCTCTCCGTCAGGCTCAGGTTCGTCGGTATCGCCACCAATAGGATCTTTCGAATACTCATAAGGAATGTACTCGAACCAGTCAAAGATAGCATAATTCTCTTGCGTGGCAGCATGGTCGCCCATACCCATCAGGTTCTCCACACTAAAGATTGGACGGAAAGCAATTTCTTCTCCGAAATCCATAACCTGCGAAGTGATAGGTTCATCATTAACCAGCCACTCGGCCACATATTTACCTTCGTCATTCAACTTCATGTCTATGGCAATGGTATGCCATGCATCTGCTTTGATGACGGTGGTCACTCCCACAAACGGGTTGGCCTGGCTGGAGATAAGGCAAAGCAGCTCATCATCAGCAGCACCATACGTAGCACGATTTTCGGCAGTTCCGGAAGAAATCTCAAAGTCAAGCTCGTGCCGGTCGTCATTATAAATGAATCCTGCCACACTGGTACGATCGTTCATGCCCAGCTTGGGAATATACACACGCCACTCGTAACGCCCGGAGTAATACATTTTATTGGTGTTCACCTTGAAGCGGTCACCATTGGTACCCATATGTTCTTCTCCCGGACGGGTATATATACGAATACCCTTACCGTCTTCACAACCTTCATGATCCACCAACGTAATAGGATTGGGAGCATCGTTCAAGCCGGTGAAGAACAGGCCGTCAAAGCTGTCAAGATTATACTTATCCCCTTCCATTTGAGCCTTTTGTTTGACGGTAATATCCAGCAATTCTGCTTGCACGGCAGACACCGTCACTATGGCACTACGTGCAGGCCCCGTATTCTTGTCTGCATGGAAAGTAAGGGTGGCATTGCCAGTACCCTCCATCGGAGTCACAGTAAGCCATTGCTCCGTGCCTTGGGTAATCGTCACTTTCCATGACGCATCGGTTTCCACTTGGATGGTCTGATCCTGATCTGTTGACGGGGCTGCCTCAAAAGAAATGACATTGCCCGACAGGTTCATATCGACCACATCCATTTTCTCTCTCATGAAGTCACTACATGCCGTGAGCACAGACATGCAAACAGCAGCAATAGCTATACAGAAATATTTCAGCTTCATATTATTTGCTCCTTAGAATTAGTTTTTTAAGTTAGGATTGTTCGCCGCATCGCGTGCCGGATAGGGGAAGTACATCTTGCTGTCATCCCACACACCTGTAACGGGTATGGCCTCTTTGACAAACACACCGGGAGCGACCTCTATCTCAGGATTCTCCTTGCGATATTCAAAGTGATCTTTCAAGCGGTTCATGCGGAACATGTCGCGCGCACGAGTAGCAATATTTGCCCAATAATAACCGCCAATCTCCCAGCCATGCTCGTTATAAGCAGCTTCGGCCAATTCCTCATCACTCATCGAAGCACTATAAATATTGCTCTCTGCACCATCGGCACGATTACGCACCTCATTAAGCAGACGTATAGCTTCAGTCTTATCGGCTCCACCCAATTTAGCACGTCCTACAGCCTCAGCATACCAGCAATATACCTCCGAAAGACGGATCACCTGATGCTGTTTCTGACCCTCAAAGCTCAGAGCTGCAGGATTGGTATAGTCAAATTCTGCACCATTCAATCCTTCCACTTTCTTCATAAAGCACGGAGCCAGAGATACGCGAGGAGATGCCGGGTCGGGATCTTCCCACCAGTCGCGCAGCGTACCTTCTTTCGCTTCGCTTTGCAAAATAATTTTCGGGAAGTAACTTGCTTCCTTGCGGGGACCGTCCGGGAAATCTTTCCAGAATTTTATCTCACCATGCGTGTCTTCCCAACCGCCGCCATAAGCCATATCTTGCATAAAGTCGCACACCACGGCGTTGGTCAACGCACCCGAAGAAAGATTATAGTGTATTCCTAAAAGCACTTCGGGATTGTTTTCGTTCCATTTCATCGAATAAACATCCTTGTACTCATCCAGCAAGCGGTAGTTCCACGTACCGTCTTCCACACCGTCAATCACTTCTTTTGCTTTCTGGGCAGCAAGTTTGTAATATTCTACACCCAGATTCAAAGGCCATCCCGCCATAGTCATATAGACATAGCTCAAAGTAGCTTTAGCAGCCGCGTTATTCACCGCTATGTTCACACCATTACGCGCATAAGGTTCATTGGTATAATTATCCGGCAGCATGGTTTCTGCTTTTTTCAAATCATCCACAATAAGGGCATAGATGTCTTCCACCTCAGCCAAGGGCATATTATACTCCACCTCATCTTTCACTACCATTGGCACACGTCCCCAAGTAGTGACCAGATAGTAGTATGAATAAGCGCGCCAATAATAAGCTTGCCCTAACGTAGCATCCACATACTCTTTTTCTACGGGAGTACGTCCAGCATTCTCAATGATGAAGTTGGCTGCCTTCACCACTTCCCAACGCCGTGTCCACAACTCATCCACCCAAGTATTGTTATCAGACACATCATAAGTATCCACTTCACGGATAGGCTGTTTGTTGCTGGCAGGGTGGGTACTCATGTCATCGCCTCGTACCGCATCAAAGCCTATGGCATTGTTGGCATACATGGCATTAGCCAAAACGCCATACAGGGCATTAAGGCTCTTATCCAAGTCGCCTTTGGTCTGAAAGAAATTTGTTACCGCCATTTGTCCTTTGGGGTCTTCGGTCAGAAAATCCTGGCAACCAGTCATTGTAAATGGCAAGAGCACCATGCCGGCTGCCGTCAATAATTGATATATCTTTTTCATATTGAGAGTTTTTTTATGTTACTTAGAAATTAAGTTTCACACCGAATGTAAAGGTACGGGGAACCGGATAAGCACCCATATCCACACCATTGAGTCCGTAAGGGCCTGCATTGATTACTTCCGGATCCATACCGGTATAATGGGTCAGAGTAAAGACATTCTGGGCACTTACCGAGAGCTGCAAGTCTGCTATGCGCGCCCACTTACGCGGGATGGTATAAGCCACAGTGATGTTTTTCAGCTTAATGTAAGAAGCATCTTCCAGATAGAAATCTGAATCGGGATAATCCTTGTTATTGCTGTTACTATGGGTTGAGTAAAGGGCATCGGCCTTGTTCTCCACCATGTCCCAGCTCTTGTAGTAAGCATCGGCCAAGGTGATGAATTTATATTTACCCACCATGGAAGACATGGCAAAGCGGCTCATATTAAGACGGTCGGCTCCCAAAGCTGCGTTGAAGAAACAGTTGAATGTCCAATTCTTCCAAGTCACAGTATTGTTCCAGCCAAATGTCCAGCTCGGTTCAGCCTGACCCTTCACCACCAAATCGTCACTTGTAGGAGTGGAGGTATAACTACCATCTGCCTGATGCTTGTAAAGGTTCAGACCATCTTTGCTGAAGTTCTGCCATTCATACACATAGAACGAACCGATGGGATAGCCAACCTTCTTAATCTCGATAGGGCCGGCGCCAAATCCTGTAAGATTCTCTCCCACAATAAAGTCGTCACCACCTAAGTCTATCACCTCGTTGTGCAGCCAAGAAGCATTGAACGAAGTATCCCAACGCAAGTCCTTAGTAGCTACCGGGGTGGCTGCTATATTGAATTCCACACCATGGTTACGAATCTCGCCGTGGTTCACCCAGAAGCTGCCACCGCCGTTATAAGCCGGAATGGGTTTCCGCAGCAACAAGTCCTTGGTATCCTTGCGGAACCATTCGGCGGTAAAGCTCAAGCGTCCGTCCAGTACCGAAGCATCCACACCTACATTATACTGATAAGTGCTCTCCCAAGTGACATCGGGAGTGGCGGGCAAGCCGCTCCAATAGCCGTTCCATATTTGTCCGCTTCCCCACGAGTCGTAATTCTTTTCGGCGAGCATTCCCAAAGTAGAGTAAGAGGAAATACCGGAATTACCCGACACGCCGAAGCTGGCACGCAGTTTCAATTGATCAAATATATTTTGATTCTGCATGAAGTTTTCCTCTGCTATATTCCAAGCCAACGCGGCAGACGGGAAATAGCCCCACTTATTGCCCTCGCTGAATTTCGAAGAACCATCGGCACGCAGAGTAACGGTAGCCATGTAACGGCTCTTATAGCTATACATCACACGACCTAAAGCCGACACCATGGATGAAGCGGAATATCCGTTGTTTGCCGTAATATTTGCGGCATTGTTCACATTCCAATATCCTACAAACTCGTTGTTCAACTCTGAACCTGCTATTGAAATGTTCTTACCCTCGTAGCCGCTCAATTCAAATACTGCCGTAGCAGTAAGATGGTGGTCTTTATTAAACGTCTTGTCGTAAGTAACGTTCTCAATGTTTTGCCACGTCACCCCATGAACACCGCTATTCGTCATTCCGCTCAACTCACCGGGAGCTGTCAATGAAGAAGTGAAGGTATAGCTGGGCGAATGGCTATAATTAAGGTAGCCTTGTGCAGAAAACGTCAAACCGTCAATAATCTTGTAGGTAAGGTTTACATTTCCATCAAAATTATAGTTGTAGCTATCCTCATAGTTTTCCACACGCCGACCGTAAGGGTTAGCGTCAACGGCATTGTACGGGTCTTTATTATATATTCCCGTTTCCGGATCGCGCATCTCCATGGTAGGCGAGTAGTTCAGGAAAGTCATCATGTCGATATCGCCATTATGACGATGCGAATAGCTCATGCTGAGTTTCGTCGACATAGTAAGACGGTCTGTAAGCTCGTTGTCCAGGTTGACACGCATCTGTGCCCGCTGGTTCTTGGTAGTAATGGTGATGGCTGTCTGATCGAGGAAGTTGGCAGATATGTAATACCGGTTCTTCTTATTACCGCCCGAAACACTGACTCTGTAATCCTGGCTCACCCCGGTCTGCAACATTATATCCTGCCAATCAATACCTTTCTGTCCTGTGCGGTATGCCTCCATATCTTCAGCCGATATAGTAGCACCTCCTCTATAATAGTTCAGGGCCTGTGCATATTCGTAAGGCGAAAGCAAGTCATACTTCTTGATGATATTCGAGATACCGACATTAGCCTCAACCGAAATGCTGGGTTTGCCTTCTGCTCCTTTTTTAGTCGTGATAAGGATAACGCCATTGGCACCGCGCGAACCGTAAATGGCCGTAGCAGATGCGTCCTTCAACACCTCGATGGAAGCAATGTCGTCGGGGTTCATGTCAAGCCCGCCGCCCACTACACCATCTGTCACATACAACGGCTCACACCCGGTATTAATAGAGGTAGTACCACGCACACGAATTTTCACACCGCCACCGGGCATACCATCGGTATTGGTGACCTGCACACCTGTGGCACGGCCTTGAAGAATATCGCTCACACGCTTCACCGGCTGTTCCTTGTACTGTTTAGTCGAGATAGACGAAACGGACCCCGTAAGGTCTGACTTCTTCACCGCACCATAACCGATTACCACCACCTCGTCCAGCTGGGTCAGGTCTTCTTTAAGAAGAATCTGCAAATTGGTCTCCTTCCCCAACTGCACCTCTTGCATCTCATAACCAATATAAGAGATGTGTAACATGGCCCCCTCGGCAGCATGAATGACAAATCTCCCATCCACATCGGTAATTGTACCGGTTTCTGTTCCTTCTTGAGTGATATTCACCCCAATCAAAGGTTCGCTGCTCGCAGCATCGACTACGACACCGCTATAGTTTTGCGTAACTTGTGCCCATGTGGAAGATACGGATACAAGCATACACAAAAACAAGCATCTTGCAACTTTTCTTATACTACTCATATTAAAATAGGATTAAGTAATAAATAACTGTTAATATAGGTTTATTTCTCTGACCACCAAAATTAAATAAACAGCTTTTTATCCTGCTCAACAAATAGTTATAAAGTATCAAATTTAGATTTGGATAAGTCAACAAATAATCTTAAGACATCAATAAATGTTCATTTTGGCTATTTTTATCCAAATAATCTCTATATTTGAGACCGGATTAATCATTTATATCATGAGACACATCATAGTTGCCATACTTTTTGCGTTTACTCTGTGTCTGCCCTTACATGCCATCCAGGAGACACTTTCTTTCATCCCCTTCTCGCTTAACGAGGGACTGACACATACCAGAGTGCAATGCATCTTCTGCGATCATGCAGGAATCGTATGGATTGGGACGAAGAACGGACTCAACAGCTGGGACCAATCTGAACTGAAAAACTATCTTCACAATCCCTCCGACCCGAAATCGCTGCCCGACAACTACATTAAATTCATCACCGAAGGGGCCGACCAAAAACTATACCTATCCACCAACCATGGGGTCGGAACGTTTGACCCGGCGCTTAAACAGTTCAGCCCACTTCTGTATGAAGGAAAGCCATTCGAAGCATGGAGTTGTCTGCATACCGACAGTGTCCTGCTGTTAGGTGGCCGCAACACGATTTACAGCTATCATTACCAGAGCCGGTCACTCGCCCCGTTGATAAATGAAGTAAAAGGAGATCTAAACAAATGCATCACGCACATTGCCCTTTGGGATGACCAAACCTACATCGCCTCCTGCAAACACGACGGCATCTGGATATACGACCTGAAGCGGCAAACCATGTCGCGCTGCCCGTTTGTGCAGAAGCACAATGTCAACAGCATTTTTGTCGATAGCCAAAAGCGCCTGTACGTATCGGTCTATGGCAATGGAGTTTTCAGATACCGGCACGACGGGACTCCCGACGGGCACTTCTCCGTGCAAAACGGCAAGCTTACACACAACGTGGTTTCTGACTTTGTAGAAAAGGACAGCATCATCTGGATGGGCACAGACGGAGGGGGAATCAATCTGCTGGACTTGCATACCGATGAGGTAAAATGTATAAAGCACATTCCGAGCGACCCTCTTTCCCTGCCGAACAACTCCATCTTTTGCCTTTACAAGGATAGGAAAGGAAACATCTGGGGAGGGAGCGTGCATGCCGGATTGTTCGCCATCATCAAGAATCACATCAAGACGTACAAAGACACACCGCCAAACGTTCCATACGGCCTGAGCGAGCCGACAATCACCGCATTGCACGAGGAGGCAGACACCTTACTGTGGATTGGCACGGACGGAGGTGGCCTCAATGCCTACGACCAGCACACCACACTGTTCCGGCATTTTCCCTCCACAAGCGGCAAGAAAGTGGTGTCCATCGTCTCATTCTCACCCGACAAGCTGCTCATATCATGCTTCAACGATGGGTTTTATCTTTTCGACAAGCGCACGGCCCAGATTACTCCCTACCCACTTATAGACAGCCATACAGCCCGGGAAGAGTTTGCCAAAGGCGACTTGGTAAACCTGTATGCCACCCCCGACGAAATCTACATCTTCGGCTACCACATTTATATATACAACCGGCATACGCATGAAACCTACCGGCTTTCCACCCCGCCCAACGTGGAAAACTACCAGCTCATGAACGCGCAACCTGTGCATGAGGACGACCGCTACATCTACATCATGAGCTATAAAGAACTGCTGCAAATTGAGAAGGCCTCGAAAAGCATCACCCTGCTCTTCAGCGTTTCAGGCAACGAGTCGCTCACCTCGGCCTGCATTGACAGCCAAGGCAACTTCTGGATAGGCAGCGATTACGCTTTGTACTACTATGACACGGCAAGCAAACTGTCTAAAAAGGTGCAAAACATACTGTTCCAGAACATCCAGAGCCTGACATCAGACTCCAAGGAGCGCATCTGGATAGGGGCCAACAACATGCTGCTGGTCTATTTCATCCACGAGAAGCGGACCATGATATTGGACGAGACGGACGGCGTGAAACCCAACGAGTACATTTTCACCCCCATGCCGAGGTCGCTCAGCCAGAATATCTACATGGGCGGGACACAAGGGCTAACGGTCATCAACCAGAACATCGAAATAGTGGATGACTATGCCCCCGCCGTAAACCTGCTCAGCATCAACCTGGACGGCAAGGACATCACCCGCGACGTATTGCCGCACCGGAAGCTGGTAGTGCCGTACCAACACTCGTCCATCAACTTCAAAGTGATTGTTGACGAAAGTGTGCCCTTCTGCAAGCACCTCTTCAACTACATCCTTGAGGGAGACGAACCGAGGAAAATCCAAAGCGCCTCGCGAAGCGTAGAACTGGGCCACTTGAATCCCGGCAACTATACCCTGCTGGCCAATTGCAACACCAACAACAATTGGAGCAAGCCCATGGAGCTGCTCCACATCCACGTCCAGGCCCCCATCTGGCAAAGACCCTGGTTCATTGGCCTTTGTCTGCTCATATTCATTATGCTCTTCACCGGCGGAATATGGCTGCTGCAAAAGCGCATGGCGCACAAGTACAAACTGCTGATCGCCAAGAACGAGCGCGAGCAGGAAGAAAGGCTGCGCTTCATCGCCCGCCTGAACGAAGTGATTGACAACAACATCGACAACCCCAACCTCGACAACCACTTTTTGCAGAACGAAATGGCCATGGGGCGCACATCGCTCTACAACAAGCTGAAGCAGGCCACCGGCATGGGAACGAGCGAATACATCAACCACCGCAAGATAGAAAAAGCGAAAAAGCTGCTGACGAACACCAACCTCAGCATCTCCGAAATATCCGACTGCCTGGGCTTCACCTATCAACGCTATTTCAGCACCATCTTTAAGAAAACGACAGGGCTGTCCCCCTCGCAATTCCGCCATCAAAGCAGCTTGAAGTAAAACCTGTATTATTATATCGATATGAAAAATATTTTATTCTATTTCTTTTGGCACTAAATAAAAGAAAAGTTCAGCGAAACCAATCCAGCCATATTACCCAGATTAAATCGTAAATCCGCCTCATCCCCGTCATCCGCGTCTAAAAAATCCCCCTCAACCTTAAACCCTAAACTCTCAGCACAGCTGCTCCATCCCCACTTTTACATCATCCCAAATTGTCCTCTAAAAATTTTTTCATCGGTTGCAAGGCATCAATATCCAAGTTCCAGTACATATTTTCCTCAAAAAGCCAGTCACCATGCCCCAGCCTTTTCCGCTGAGTGTTGCTCAACCGCTGTGAGTTTATATAAGTATGCAGCTTGCCCTTCAAATTAGGTACACTATACAACGCCTCCCCTTTATCATCTGTCACACCTGACACGCATTTTTCATAGTCCTCAAAACAGTCAAAAAACACACGATGCAAATCACGCCTTGCAGCACATTCCATCAACGTCTCCACATCTCCGTCCGACTGATTGTCCGGATACAAAAAACAAGGGATTGCCAATCCCATCCATAAAAATAAAGCCAACCTCCTTATCCGGGAAAAAACGATTCAAGATTGCTTTCAAAAAATGGAATTCCGATGTCTTATTATTCTTAGCTTCAATAAAGATTCTGTTCATAAACAACCGAGTATTTTCTATTTTTCAAGCCAGCCGCTTCCCACCAGCCTCCTTCAGCCTGCATCACCTCACTTCAATTTCCTGATTGATGGAATAATCCAGACTCTCCAATGAATAATGATAAGCCTTCAATTCGTCATCCAAAGTTCTCAGCAGTTTAAAAGCAGTGACAAGATTACTATATTCACCTTTTGCCGCATCGCGAAGTCCTCTTATCGAATCAATATCGTGCGTGGTGACAAACAGCTGAGTATTATTCCGAACCGCAGCGTTGATTAGCACCTTCCACAAATCGCACATCACCGAATAATGGAAACCATTGCTGATTTCATCCACCAACAAGGCTCCGTCCTTACAATCATAAATGGCAGTCAGAAGAGAAACGATTTTTCGCGCACCGTCTCCCATCATATTGACCGGAATACGCTTGCCAAGACCCACATCCACCAGCATTTCGTTGTCCGTAAATATAAAATCAGTTATACGGGGCTCTATCAGTTTCAGGCCTTCTACTATAAAATGCTCATCCTTGTTCTGCTGTACGTTTTTCAACCCCTGAATAGATGCATTGAAATCATATTTGGGACTTAGATAAGTGCAACGCAATGCTTCAGAATAATTGTTATCCAGCACACGGGTCACATCATTGGTATCCTTCGGATTAAAACGTAGCTGGGACGCATACGGAACGCCGTTAACCTTAAAATCAAATTTCAAGCCATAATTGCCTTCTGCCACATTCGAAAGACTGCTTGCCGCATCCGGCTGAATGGAAACCGTGTCCGAACTTTGCTCAAAGAAAGAAATACTTAAATCACGTGTTTCACCGTTCTCCAATTGGATATGTATAGGTTGGGCAGTATCTAAATTATAGAAATCCAGCCGCATATCGTTCAACTGAAATTTCCCATAACCACGCATGAGGTTGATCTGGAAAGGGAGCAACGGGTTAGACAGCCCACTGGCCAAGAACAGCGATTCCAGCAAAGACGATTTCCCACAATTGTTCTTCCCAAAGAACAGGTTTACCCGCCCAAAGTTTTCAATGCAGGCATATCGTATGCCTCTGAATCGTTCTATTATAATTCTTTCAAACATTCCACCGGAAATTATCAATCACTCATGCTTCGGCAACAAAATCTTACTTGAGAACGAAGGTATTATCTGCCCCAAACGAGCAATCCTGTCCCGACCTCCTTAACCCCTGCAAGCTTAAGTCAATCCGCCACTTGAGTCAGTAATAGTTATACATAAACACATACAAAATTACGAAAAAACTATTATTTATAAACCCGAACTGACATTATTTTAATCCATCCGACTCAAAATCCCAGCTTTCACCTCCATCGCTTTCCTGTTTCCTATTTTTAAATCCGCCTCATCCCCGTCATCCGCGTCTAAAAAATCCCCCTCAACCTTAAACCCTAAACGCTAAACCCTAAACCCAACTATTAATTTTTAATTTTTCATTCTTAATTATTCCTCGCTTCTTCATTAGCTTCGCAATGTAAATCCCAAAAACAAAATAGTATGGCAACAATCAAAGTAAAATTCCGCCCGTCGGCGGTCAACGGGAAAGCAGGAGCGGTCTGCTACCAGCTTTGCCACAGACAGGAAAACAAACAGATTACCACCTCCATGCGGATCTTCCCCCACTGGTGGAACCCTCAAAAACGCGAACTGATCACCACACCCGACAACGCCGCCACCGTCTCGGCCTACCGCAGACAGATCGAACAGGACGTACACAAACTGCGCGAAATCGTCCGACAGCTGGACGCCGCCGCCCACCCCTACACCCTGGCCGATGTCGTCCGCCTCTTCCAGTCCGACCTGGCTCCCAACGGCATACTGGAGTATCTGCAAAAAGAAATCCTCCGGCTTCAGGACAACAACCAGTATGGCACCTCCCGCAACTACCGGCGCACCCTGAGCAGCTTCTCCACCTTTCTGAAAGGCACCGATGTCCCCCTCCCCGCCGTAGACGCCACCCTCATCGGCCGGTACGAGAAGTGGCTGGCCCAACGCAACGTCCGGCGCAACAGCAGCTCGTTCTATATGCGCATCCTGCGCGCCGCCTACAACAAGGCCGTACGCGAAAAACTGGCCGAACAGTCCTACCCGTTCGCCCAGGTCTACACCGGCATCGCCCCTACCCCCAAACGGGCAGTCAGCGAAGAGACCATCCTCCAGCTGCAAAGGCTCAACCTGTCCGGCCACCCGTCCCTGCTCCTTGCAAGAGACCTCTTCATATTCAGTTACTGTACGCGCGGCATGGCATTCGTCGACATGGCTTATCTGAAAAAATCGGATATTGCCGACGGCTCCATCACCTACTACCGCCACAAGACCGGCCAGCGCCTGACACTGCGCATCGAGCCTTGCATCCGCAGCATCCTGGAACGCTACCTGCCCCTCCGCCCCGACAGTCCCTACATCTTCCCCGTCATCACGTCGGCCGACCCCGAACAGGCCTACCGGCAGTACCAGACAGGACTGAACTACCACAACCAGAAGCTGAAACAGCTGGGCGCGCTCGTCAGCGAGACGCTCCGCCTCTCCTCCTACACCTCACGCCATAGCTGGGCCACTGCCGCACGCAACCACGACATCCCCCTTTCCGTCATCAGCGCCGGCATGGGACACGCCTCCGAGAAGACCACCCGGATCTACCTGGATTCGTTGAACAATACAATTATAGATGATGCAAACAGAGGAATATTGCGGGATTTCAACCTTACCGTTTCTATGTAGGAGACGTTAGAAAAGCGTGCAAATGTAGGTATAATCCAATAAACGAAAAAATATTTTATATGTTTTTTTTATTAAATGCCTCTTTTGAGCAAAAAGAAACGTTGCATGGAATCAAAGGTTTACAAACCTAGAAAAGAGAAGCTGTTTAAAGGGTGTTGAAAACAGCAGAAGGAAAAAAGCAAAACAGACAACCGGCAAAAAAACGGGTTTTCTTCGGACCCGGAAATGAACAAACCGAATATAAATGTGTTTTTAGTTAGCCTATGCGTATGGTTATCAATGGTAAGATAAACTACACGTCTCCTACATAGAAACGGCAGAAAGGCAGGGTTACGGTAGTCGCCTACTGTGTTTAGGGGTGACCCGGATTTCGGAGTTTTTCATTGAGAACAAGCGAATTAACTCTAAGTGCTGCATTTCTCGGACAAACAGTTCAGGAAGTGCAGGAATGGAGAGTATATACCCAAACTTCGCATAGGTGAACCACAAAAAACGGAAGTAAAAAACGGAAGTAAAGACCAACTTCCACGAACCAAAAAACAATTCAAAACAATCCCCATGATGCACTGGTTTGCTTTAAAAGTGTTTTATAACAAAGTCTTCGACATCGAAAAGGCTTTGGAGAAAGAGCACATCGAAACGTATATCCCTTGCGAAGAAACGTTAGTCATCCGGAACGGAATCAAAAAAACGGTGCGCAAGCCGATGATCAGTTCCCTCATGTTTTTCCGTGCCACCACGGCCGATGCGTTGAAGGTCCAGAAGATGTTCACCGACAAGGTCATCCTTTATACCCGACTGGAGGATATGAAAAGGATCCCGCTTGTCATCCCCGACGAGGAAATGAACACCTTCATGCTGGTCACTTCTGCCGGCGAAAAAGGCATCGAATATTACGACGACGCCCCCAAGTTCCATCAGGGCGACCGCGTAAGGGTGACCGACGGCAAGTTCAAGGGTGCCGAAGGGTATATCTGTCGCGTTAAGAAAAACCGGAGACTGGTGGTCTCCATTCAGGGAGTGTGCGCCGTCCTTACGTCGTATATTCCACGTTCTTTTTTAGAGATAATATCGAAGAAACCCACAGTGTCAGAACCAATCAAGGAGGCTCACTAATAGCAGCCTATTGCCTGCGGGCAAGGCTGCAATCAGGATAACAGGTACAGCAGCTTCCGTCATATATTTAAATTAAGTTTCGCTAGTGCTCAATTTATTAGGAGACAAGGGAACGAGTTAACAAGACCACAAGGATTGCCTACTTGTCACCTCGTCACCTCGTCAACTTGTCAACTCGTCAACTTGTCAACTTGTTAACTTGTCAACTCGTAGACTCGTCAACTCCCACTTGAGCCCCAGCGAAAGTTAAGCATTTAACCTAAAACAAAACATTTACAGTTATGCTTTGGACACTCAACTGTTTATCAGTTCTTTTACTGTGTATTTTCTGTGCGGGAATCGTCATCCCACAGATTTTGTTGATTGCCTTCCGGCGTCGGCTTTTCGACATGCCCGACGAACGGAAAATCCACCAGGGAGTCGTCCCTCGGTTGGGAGGCATTGCCTTTAAGCCTGTAGTTTTCTTCTCATTCGCTTTAGTATTGGGAATCAATCTGCTACTGGGCCATACTGAAATTCTGGTAGAAGCCGAACGCAATGCCAGTACGCTGACATTCGGATTCTGTACCATCATGATTCTGTACCTCACCGGCATGGCCGACGACCTCATCGGCGTCCGCTACCGTGCCAAGTTCGTCATCCAGATTCTGTGCGGACTGATGCTCATCGCCGGCGGTATCTGGATCGACAATCTGGACGGCGTTCTGGGCATCCATGCCCTGCCGGCTTTCATCGGCTACCCGCTCACCGTGCTGTCAGTCGTCTTCCTGATCAATGCCATCAACCTCATCGACGGCATCGACGGTCTGGCTTCCGGTCTGTGCAGCATCGCCCTGCTGGTCTACGGAATCATGTTCTTTCATTGCGGGCAATACATCTATGCCATGTTCTCGTTCGCCACACTGGGCGTACTCATCCCCTTCTATTATTATAATGTATTCGGCAACCCCGAAAAACAGCGGAAGATCTTCATGGGCGACACAGGCAGCCTTACCGTCGGCATGATGCTCGCTCTCCTCGGTTTCAAACTGTTGTCTCTGGAACCGTCGGAAAGCGGTGTCGACGACTCTTTCCTCATGGTCTGCTTTTTCTCTCCCCTGCTCATCCCCTGCTGCGACGTAGTGCGGGTCTACCTGCACCGGGTGCGCAACGGCCGCAATCCGTTCCTGCCGGACAAAAACCATATCCATCACAAGTTGCTCGCCATCGGCATGAAGCAGCGTACAGCCATGGTCACCATCATTCTGATTTCCCTGCTGTTCACCCTGTCCAACCTCCTGCTGCTGCAGTTCCTCAACATCAACTGGATTCTGTTCGGCGACTTCTTCATCTGGACAATAGCCAACATATGGCTGACAAAGAAAATTAAAGCAGTTAATAATGAAAAATTAAAAATTAAAAATTCACCACAGAGGATGCAGCGTTTCACAGAGGGAAAAAATTAAAATTCTGTGTTATCCCTGTCATCCGTGCCTGAACCCCCATTCATCTTTTAATTTTCAATTATCAATTATCAATTATCAATTTAATTCCCGCTCAATAGAGACATGAAAAAAAGTTCATTATCCTGGATCATGCTCCTGCTCCTGCCGGGTATGCTCCTGCTCAGTTCCTGCAATGCCTCCAAAAACGTCGTCTATTTCCAGGACCTCACCCCCGGTGAGAGCGAAATAGCACTTGCGTCATCTCCCGCCATCAAGATCGGTCCCGAGGACAAGATCTCTATCATCGTCAGCTGCCGCGACCCGCAACTCGCCATGCTGTTCAATCTGCCTACGGTCTCTATGCAGTTCAACCAGGTCAACACAAACAGCAGTGGTTCCGGTTCCTCCACAGCTCAATCCCAAGGCGTATCCGGCTATACCGTCGACCGCAACGGTGAAATCGACTTCCCCGTACTCGGCAAGATCAAGGTAGCCGGCATGGACCGCGAAGAGATTGCTGCCTACATCAAGAGCGAACTGCTCCGCCAGAACTTAGTGAAAGATCCCGTTGTCACCGTCGAATACATGAACCTCTGCTTCTCCATCCTCGGCGAAGTCAACCAGCCCGGACGCTTCAGCATCGACCGCGACCACGTCACCCTGCTCGATGCCCTGAGCATGGCAGGTGACCTCACCATCAACGGCAACCGCAAGAAAGTCATGGTCATGCGTCAGGAGAACGGCATGCAGCGTGTCTACGGTGTCGACCTCACCTCCGGCGAATACGTCTACACCTCACCGGCCTACTACCTGCAGCAGAACGATGTAGTCTACATCGAGCCCAACGATATGAAAGCCCGCCAGTCCACCGTCAACGGCAACAACGTGCGCTCCACTGCCTTCTGGCTGTCACTCGCCTCGTTCCTCACAACCATTGCAGTGCTGGTATTCAAATAAAATGAAGAACGCTTTAAAATGAAGAATGAAAAATGAGGAATGAAGAATGAAGACTATTCCTCAGCGTAAATATTAAAAGAGGTTTTGAACGAAGCTAATGAAGAATTAAGGAGTTAAGGAGTTAAGAAGTTAAGGAGTTAGAGAAGTTAGAGCCAATACATTGACTACTCTCAACGCTAAACTCTAAACTCTCAACGCTAAACCTTAAACCCTCAACGCTAAACCTTAAACCCTCAACTCTCAACTTTTATTCAACGCAGATTACGCAGATTAACGCAGATTGAAAATTTAAAATATCCGTGTGCTCCGTGTCATCCGCGTCTAAAAAATTTTTAAACGCTAACCCCTAAACTCTCAACCCTAAACTCTAAACCTTCAACCCTCAACGCTAAACCCTCAACTTTTAATTTTTAACTATTAATTTTTAATTCTTAATTTATAACTTCCAACCGTGGTCATACAACCAACTCAAAACAAGCCTGCGGGAAACGATGATTTCCTGCGCATTCAGGATCTGTTCATCCTGTGTTTAGCCAAGTGGTACTGGTTTGTCATCTCCCTGGCTATTCTGCTGGGAGCTGCCACCATCTACCTGTTGAAAACCCCGCCCGTCTACACCCGTTCCGCCTCCCTGCTCATCAAGGAAGACGGCAAGAGCGGTTCAGGCAACGAAGCCGCCGGTGTGCTGGGCGATATCGACATTTTCCGCACCAGCACCAACATCAACAACGAAATGCTCTCCATGCAGTCGCCTGCCGTCATGTACGAAGTAGTCCGTCGCCTGCATCTCGATGTCAACTATACCACCGACGGCCGTTTCTACGATCCCGTCATCTATGGCAGCGACAATCCCTACGAAGTCAGCTTCTTCGACCTGGGCGATGCCGAAAGCACCTCCTTCACCCTTCGTCCCGACAAAGACGGACAGGTGAAGCTCACCGACTTCACCCGCAACGGTGAAGAAGCCGACGGCGACGCCGTCACTGCCCTGAACGATACCGTCCAGACCCCCGTGGGCCGCCTTCTCGTCAATGCACGCCCCGGTTCCACTGCCGCCCAGCAAACGGTCTTTGTATCGCGCATCAGCATGCAGGATGCCACCGCCGATTATTCTTCCCGGCTGTCCGTCGCCCTCAACGACGAAAAGTCTACCGTAGTCAACCTCACCCTGCAGGATGTCTGTACCCAGCGTGCCGAAGACGTGCTCAACACGCTGATCTCCGTCTACAACGAAAACTGGGTGAAAGACAAGAACCAGATTGCCGTCAGCACCTCCATGTTCATCAACGAACGTCTGGGCGTCATCGAGCGCGAACTGGGTAATGTCGACGAAGACATCTCCTCCTACAAGAGCGAGAACCTGCTGCCCGACGTACAGGCTGCCGCCAGCATGTACATGGCCGAGAGCAGTGAGACCAATGCCAAGATCCAGACCCTGAACACCCAGCTGTCCATGACCCGCTACGTCCGCAGCTACCTCACCGGTGCTTCCAGCCGCAACCAGCTGCTTCCCGCCAACTCCGGCATCGAGAACTCCGGCATCGAGAAGCAGATTGCCGAGTACAACACCCTGCAGCTGCGCCGCAACGACCTGGTAGCCAACAGTAGCGAGACCAACCCGCTGGTAGTCGACATGGACCATTCGCTCCATGCCCTGCGCGATGCCATCATCCGCACCCTCGACAACTACGTCACCACGCTCAACACCCAGCTGCGTGCCTTGCAGCAGAGTGCCCGCCAGACTACGGCCCGCATCGCCGCCAACCCCTCACAGGGCAAATACCTGCTGTCCGTCGAGCGTCAGCAGAAGGTGAAGGAATCCCTCTACCTCTTCCTGCTCCAGAAACGTGAGGAGAACGAGCTTTCCCAGGCATTTACCGCCTACAACACCCGTGTCATCATGCCACCCTCGGGCAGCATGGTTCCCACGGCACCGGCTAAGAAGAATATCCTGCTGATAGCCTTTGTCATCGGCCTGATTGTCCCCGTCGCCGTCATCTTCCTGCGCGAATCCATGAACACCCGCATCCGCGGCCGCAAGGATCTGGAAGCTCTGACTTTGCCGTTTGTCGGCGAAATTCCGCAGGCAGCGACAAAGAAAAAAGGCACGTCGGACAAGAAATCAACAGAAAACAATCCCATTGTCGTACACGAAGGCAGCCGCGACATCATCAACGAGGCATTCCGCGTACTGCGCACCAACCTCGAATTCATGACCGACAAGGAACAGCATTCCAACGTCATCGTTGTCACATCATTCAATCCCGGCAGTGGCAAGTCCTTCCTGGCCGTAAACATTGCGGTCAGCCTGGCCATCAAGCAGAAAAAAGTGCTGGTTATCGACGGTGACATGCGCCACGGTTCTACCTCGGCCTACGTCGGCTCTCCGCAAACCGGTTTGAGCAACTACCTGAGCGGCCATGTCAACAACCTGAAGGATATCATCGTCACCGATGCACGCCACGCCAACCTGCAATTCCTCCCGGTAGGCACCATCCCGCCCAACCCCACCGAATTGCTGTTCAGCGACCGCCTCAAGCAACTCATCGATACCGTCCGCAGCCAGTACGACTATATATTTATCGACTGTCCGCCCATCGAGATGGTAGCCGATACGCAAATCATCGAGCAGCTGGCCGACCGTACCCTCTTTGTCGTACGCACCGGTCTGTTGGAACGCAGCATGCTCCCCGAGCTGCAACGCATCTACGACGAAAAGAAGTACAAGAATATGGCTCTCATCCTGAACGGCACCGTCGGCAGTGGCGGCCACTACGGTTACCGCTATGGCTACCGCTACGGCTATCACTACGGCTACGGTTCAGGAAGTTATTATGGATCGAAATAGAGGCCTCACCCCCGTCCCCTCTCCGAAAGAGAGGGGGGAAGGTTTAGGGTTGAAGGTTTAAAGATTTTTAGACGCGGATGACGCGGATAACACGGTTTTTAATTTTTAGATCTGCGTAAATCTGCGTAATCTGCGTTGAATAAAAGTTGAGAGTTTAGGGTTTAAGGTTTAGCGTTTAGCGTTGAAAGTTGAGCGTTGAGCGTTGAGCGTTGAGAGTAGTCAATGTATTGGCTTAACTTCTTAACTCCTTCATTAGCTTCGCTCAAAATCTCTTTTAATATTTACGCTGAGGAATAGTCTTAATTCTTCATTCTTAATTATTAATTAGTAATTAGTAAATGTTCCTCCTCCCCAAATCCCCCCTCAGCACTCTCCTGCGCGGCTTCACCGACTTTCACAGTCACATCCTGCCGGGAGTGGACGACGGTGTGCCAAGCCTCGACGAGTCACTGGCCGTCCTTCGTCGCTACGAAGAACTGGGTATCGCTGCCGTGTGGCTCACCCCACACATCATGGAGGACATCCCCAACAGCCCGTCTTTCCTGCGCGAGTGCTTTGCCCGGTTGCAGGAAGCCTATACCGGTCCCGTCCGGTTGCACCTGGCTGCCGAGCACATGCTCGACAACCTGTTCGAAGAACGGCTGGCTGCCGGCGATGTCCTGCCCCTGATGCAGAACCACCTGCTGGTCGAAACCAGTTACTTCAACCCGCCAATGGATCTGAACGGAGCGTTGGAACGTATCAAGTCACGCGGCTACTACCCTGTCCTGGCCCACCCCGAGCGCTACGGCTACATGGACCGCGACGACTACCGTCGCCTGAAGGAACGGGGCATCAAGTTCCAGTCGAATCTTTCCTCCCTGGCAGGTGCCTATGGCCCCGCCGCCCGGAAGAAAGTGGAATGGCTCCAGAAACAACAGCTCATCAACTTCTGGGGCACCGACCTCCACCGCCTCCACGCGTTCGAAGCGGTGATTAAGGAGAAAGTGAAGAAGAAGGGTTTAGGGTTGAGGGTTGAAGGTTTAGAGTTTAGAGTTGAGAGTTTAGGGTTGAGAGTTTAGGGGTTAGCGCTTAAAAATTTTTTAGACGCGGATGACACGGAGCACACGGATATTTTAAATTTTCAATCTGCGTTAATCTGCGTAATCTGCGTTGAATAAAAGTTGAAGGTTTAACGTTGAGAGTAGTCAATGTATTGGCTTAACTCCTTAATTCTTAATTCTTCATTCCTCATTCTTCATTCTGTATTCCCCCGTATTCCCCGCAATCAAAACACGGGCACTCCTTCCTCACCCCGGGAAGCTCACGGTGCCCCACGATCTTTGCCTGCGGAAAGAGTTTACGGAGTTTCAGCAGCAGCTCCATCAGCTGCATTTTCTGCTCCGCGGTGCGGGTATCGGCAGGACGTCCCTGCTCGTTCAGTCCGCCCTCGTAACAGATACCGATGCTGCAACGGTTGTAGGGTCGGCAATGCGCCCCCACCTCCAGCAAACCCCGGTGACGGGTCACAGTCCCGTCGCGACGGATATAGAAATGATAACCAATGGTACGGAAGCCACGCGCCTTATGGTCGCGCATCAGCTGTTCCACCGTATAGTCACGGTCACAACGGGTGGCAGAGCAGTGAATGACAATGAAGCGGACCGAGTCCGCCCCATTCATCAACGTGCCGTCCTCCACCCGGCGAAGAAGTTCGCGCTCGTTTCGCACTTCTTCTCCGCCAGACATCAAAGGATAAGATTCGGTAATCATAAGGTCAACAAAAGTTAGAGTTGGGCACAACTACTGATACCAAGTGCCGTCAGCGCCGCAATAGCCGCCTGAATAATGGCATGAATAATTGTTTTCCACGTGATTTTTTGAGAATTAGATTCATCCATAGTAAGAAAAAGGTTAATGGTTAATGATTAATGATTAATGGTTAATGGAGAGAGATTCCAATTAAAAATTAAAAGTTAATAGCTGAGAGTTTAGGGTTTAAGGTTTAGCGACATTCATGTAGAGATTTTTCAGGCACGGATAACACGGAAAAACATGGATTATTAATCTGTGATAATCTGCGTAATCTGCGTTGAATAAATGTTGAAGGTTGAGAGTTTAGCGTTAAGAGCAGTCAATGTATTGGCTTAACTCCTTAATTCTTCATTAAAGAACTATCCTCAGTGGTATCTTCCCCTTTCCCCTCTCCTTGGGAGAGGGGCCAGGGGTGAGGCCTTAGCCCAGCGGATCTTCACCTCCTCCGCCACCGCCGCCACCGGGCACTTCAGGATCACCTTCGTCCACGGTACCCGGGTCGGTAGAAGTGACCTGCTTGATGACGTTGCCGTCCTTGTCGTAGCAAGTGATGTTGATGGACGTATTCTTCAGTTCGTCCTTGATCACGGTGCTGGGTGTGAAAATCACTTTGCGGGTGGTGATCAGTCCGGTACCCACGTCCTCGACGTTCTCCACCGAAGTGGCCTGTACGCCGAAGCGCATCGTACCGAGTCCGGGAATAGCAACCGAGTGACCTTCCGTCGCCCAGGCACGTATCACGTCGCCTATAGCTTCCCAGGCAGCATTGATGCTTCCTTTGGAGATACCCGAACGGATCGCGGCTTCTGCAACAACCTTGTCCTCCTTGAGCGTACTGTAGATCTCGGTGGACATGATAAAACGATACTGCCCTTTCGAGGGCCCGACTGCCAGCTTCATCTGGCGTGCTTTTACTTTAATTGCCATAATAGTAAAGGTTAAAGGTTAATGATTAATGATTAATGATTAATGATTAATGGTTAATTAAAAGTGAAAAGTTGAGAGTTTAGGGTTGAGAGTTTAAGGTTTAGGGTTTAAAGTTTAGGGTTTAGCGTTTAGGGTTTAGGGTTGAGAGTAGCCAATGTATCGGCTTAACTTCTTTAACTCCTTCATCCTTCATTCTTCATTCTTAATTCTTCATTCTTCATTCTCTACGTTCTTCATTTTTAATTATTAATTTTTAATTCTCTGTTTTCTCGTTCACGATGCAAAGATACATCCTCTCTATCGGGCCCTTATGGGTTTTGATGGGTTTCTATGGGTTACGGCTCACCCAGGTGACGAACAATGAGTGCCACTTGACGTGCAGTCAACCATTTTTGCGAACGGCAGTAGCCTACTGCCTCCAGCTCCTCCATCAGTGGAGGACAGCCGTGCACCCAGCGCATCAGATGATTGGTAGCCACCACAGCCGATGCCTCCGGGAAATAATGCCGGGCCAGCCGGCTCTTGGTTAAAGATATGATCTGGAACATAGGGGGATTGATAATGGATAATGGATAATGGATAATGGATGAGGGTTGAGGGTTGAGAGTTGAGGGAGACTTGAATGAAAAATTAAAAATGAATAATTAAAAGTTGAGAGTTGAGAGTCGTCAATGTATTGACATAACTCCTTAATTCTTCATTCTTCATTCTTAATTCTTCATTTTAACGCATCCTTTTTTTCCCAGTTAGGAAAAAATATTTCCCCAACTGGGAAAAACAAATCTTGCAATCTTGCAATCTTGCAACGTCCCTCACACACACCCACGCGCACGTACGCGCGAGGCAAATTCGTACTCGCCCCGGCCGGTCTTCGCCAGCAGCCCTTTGTCGGTGAAGCGTTTCAGCAGCGAGTCGATGGTGTTCTCGGGGATGCCATACCGTTCGGCCTGCACCAGTAGATCCTGACGGCTGAAGCACATGGGCAACAGATTGAAGAGCATTTCCGGCCTGCGCACCTGCACGGATTTCACCTCTACAGTGGGGAGGAACTCCAGGATATAGCAGGCATGGCGATAAAGGGGAGCGGCCAGCGCCAGTACAGCTTCAAAATCCGCTTCACTGATGGACAGCACTAAGCGCGACACCACACCGTCGGCCACATTCTCCTGCGGCGTGCCTTCCTCGGCAGCAAGCCCCGGACAGGCCAGCAGACGACGCATGAAATCGCGCAATCGTTGCTTCTCGTCCGCCTCGCCGGCAGCGGCATCAGCAGTTTCGCCGTCCTGCATCATCGGTTCGAGCGAACGCAGCAGCGCCACAATGCTCATCATGCGGCACAGGTTGACGGCAATACGGGTCACCGAGCTCTTCATCACGTCGCCATGCGTCGCCCCCGCGTGACTGAACAGTTGCGACAGATGGCTGTTGAACGCCTGCTTCTGTTCGGTCGTCAGTTCAAAACGAATGGAGCACACTGCTGTCCGCAACATCGCAAGCAGACGCTCCCACTGCTGCCCCCAGGCGATAAACTTACGGTCGTAATCCTGTCCGGAAGTGTCGAACTGGTCCACCCATTCCTCGATGGGCGGCATGTAGTAGAACACCTGACGCGAGAACAAGCCGTTCTCTGCCGAAGGAATCAGCGGTTGCACCTGCGCCGGTGTTCCGCTGAGCAGCACACTGAGAAACGACGAGCGGCATTCGCGATACTCATGGTTGGTACGCCGGTTGAAAGCCAGGCGTTCATGATCGAAGCAGTTGCGCAGCGTATCGCTCCAGTGACCATAATCGGCGCCGATGGCCGAGCTCACCGTATCGGCTTCCGGCTCACAGATCAGTCCGATGCCGTCGGAATCAATCAGGTTCTCCACGACACCGGTTCCCGAGTTGTTACCGGGGATAATAAAGAGTTTCAGCGGTGGTTTTTGCGGTTCGGCCTTATTGGCCTTTTCCTTGCCCAGACATTCCCATTGCGAATGTTCCTGCTGATAGGTCTCCATCGCCTTGCGGTAGTTGGCCATGCAGGTGTTGTGCAAAGGTTCCGCCAGCCTCCGGCTCCACGATATAACGCCCTTTCCCGAAGCGGGGGGCGCAATGATAAATGTTTGAAGACAGGGATATTTCATTTTTTTGCCATAAGGCGTGTACAACAGTTTGTTGAGAGTCGACCCGATCACGGTCAGTCCGCCCAACAGCAGCACATCGCGCTGGGCAGGCGTTTCACCGCAGTCCATCATCTGCCGGATGAAAGCAGGCCAGTCATGATTGGGGAAACAGGTCGGCGGTTCACCTTTCACAGGCGGCTGCTCCATCACCTCCTCCTTCGGGTTCGCCGGTATCTCCTCGCGCGTACGCGCGCGTGGGTGTGTGTGAGGGACGTTGCAAGATTGCAAGATTGCAAGATTCATGTCGATTGTCACTCCCGCCTGTTCGGCCAGATGCCAGACGCTTCCCAGCGAATTTTTCTGGCGTCCGTCTTTCAGGGCATTGTTGTACAGCTTGTCAGCATCCGTCGGCCGGTACTTCTCCGATATCCGGCACAAGCGGTGAAAATAGGTTCGGCCCTCTTCGCCGCAACTGTTGGCTATGGCAAAAGCCATCGACATGTATTCCTGGTAGGTCGGAGCGATGTCTGCTCCCGATTTTTCAACAGCGTCTACCAGCCGCTGCAATAGTTCAATACTTTCCATTGGAATATAGGATCGATTAAAAATTAAAGACGAACCTTCAGGAAGAAGGTGAATATCAGATATTTAATACAAAATTTAAGGTTAAACGTTTAAAGGATTAAAATTTAAGGTTGAGGGTTGATGAAAAAATGGTTGAGAGTTTAAGGTTTAGGGTTTAAGGCACGGATGACACGGAAAAACATGGATTTATAATCTGTGATAATCTGCGTTATCTGTGGTGAATAATAGTTGAAGGTTGAGAGTTTAGGGTTTAGCGTTGAGAGTACAATGAATTAGCTTAACTCCTTAATTCTTCATTCTTCATTAGCTTCGCTCAAAACCTCTTTCAATATTTACGCTGAGGAATAGTCTTAATTCTTCATTTTCTTCGCTTCCTCATCATACGCCAGCAAACATCCCCGACACAGATCCTTGTTGGCTTTATCAGGTTGCAGTCCATACTGCAGTTCCAGATAACTCCAAGCAGCTTGAACGGCGTTCCCGAAGGTTTGCGACAGCGTTTCTTCGGGCATGATGCGATACGAAAGGAAGAGTTTCACACCCCGTCCTCCGGGACTGACAAAAGCCAGGTCGGGGTTCAGCATGGGGTCGGCAGCCAGACGGTCGCGACAGTCCTCCGCTTCTTTCAGCGAAGCCAGATGATCGATATCAACGACCAGCAGTCCCGAAGGCACCAGCAGTCCGGATCCCTTGCAATAAGAGAACACACCGGCAGGTGTCACGTAAGGCAGCCACGCCAGTTTGCGCCGACGATATTCCTGTTTGTCATCGGCCACACTCCGTACCTGTTCGGTCAGTTCGCGAAGCCTCGGATTTGTTGTGATATACTCATAAAGTCCCTGAACATTGCAGACTCCGGTCGGGACCTTATTGCTGACAGGAGCATTAAAAAAAGACATAATACTGTTAAGCATTTTAGTAATGATTTACGGTTAACTTCCGCGGTAAAATTACAATAAAAATCTGAATCTACCAAACATTTCAACAACATTGATTCACGGATTAATAAGTGTTTTACAGCAGCTTTTTATTTATTGAATAATATAGTCAAAATTGAACGATAAAAGTAATAAATGATTAAAATTTAAAGAGCAAAGATTTAGGATTGAAGGTTTAGGGTTTAGGGTTGAGCGTTGAGCGTTTAAGGCTGAATGTTTAAGGTTGAGCGTAGTCAATGTATTGGCTTAACTTCTTAATTAGCTTCGCTCAAAACCTCTTTTAATATTTACGCTGAGGAATAGTCTTAATTCTTCATTCTTAATTCTTAATTCCCTTGTTCTCCATTCTTTTAATTATTAACTATTAATTATTAATTTACCAAGTGGCTCAAGAATCACGTGTAAAAAAATCATTGCTCAACGCCCGTGTCAACCTGATTTTCTACTTCCTGACACTGGCACTGAGTTTCTTCTCCCGCAAGATCTTCCTGGACTGTCTGGGAGCCGACTTTGTGGGTCTGACGGGCACCCTGCAAAACCTGTTGGGTTTCCTCAATCTGGCGGAGCTGGGTATCGGCAGTGCCATCGGCTACGTACTCTACAAACCCCTGTTCGACCACGATGAAGCAAAGATCAACGAAATCATCTCCGTCTTCGGTTACCTGTACCGCTGGATCGGGCGCATCATCCTGGGTGCAGGCTGTATCTTAGCCTGTTTCCTGCCCCTCATCTTCCCCGACACCCAGTTCGAGTTAGGGATCATCTTCTTCGCCTACTTCGCCTTCCTGGCATCGTCGCTCACCGGCTACTTTGCCAACTACAAGCAAACCCTGCTGGGGGCCGACCAGAAGAACTATGTGGTTACCGCCTACTTCCAGACAGCTACCATTGTCAAGACCCTTATCCAGATGGCGAGTGCCTACTACACCGGTAGCTATTACCTGTGGGTAGTTATCGAGTTAGCATTTGGTATTATCTACTCATTCATTCTTAATTGGAAGATTAATCAGGTTTATCCGTGGCTAAAGAGTGAGGTAAAACAGGGGAAGCTGTTGTTTAAGAAGTATCCGGAGGTGATGAAATATACGAAGCAACTGTTTGTACATCAAATATCATCGTTTTTCCAATATCAAACAACTCCTTTTTTTGTATATACATTCGTTTCTTTACAAACTGTAGCATTTTATGGTAACTATACTATTATAACTGATAAGGTTTTTCAACTAATGAACACTGTTATGGGTAGTACTATGGCAGGAGTTGGCAACCTCATAGCTGAAGGTAATAATAATAAAATTAAGAATATTTTTTGGGAGCTCATGTTTATTCGTTTTTGGACAGCTGGTGCGATCATATTTTGCCTATATTTTCTAATAGACCCATTCATTATTCTATGGATAGGAGAGAGATATTTATTACCTAAAACGATACTTCTTTTAATTTTGGCACGAATTTTTCTACAACTAACTAACGACACTTTAGGAGAATTTATTTATGGTTATGGACTATTTTCTGATATATGGGCTCCAATAGTACAATGTTCCCTATTTGTAACAATAGCAATAATTGGTGGTTCCAAGTCAGGTTTAGAAGGAATACTATTAGCTGCCATAATAAGTCTTTTTATGATTAGAGGTATTTGGAAACCTTATTTTTTATATAAAAAAGGATTTAGACTTCCAGTATGGAAATATTGGATAAATTATATAAAATATCTTTGTATATTATTGCTATCCTTTTATATAGCTCATGAAATAGTATCACATATTATAAACTTAGATTCCAATCTCAATCTTATAGAACTAATCCTATATGCAATATCTAATTTTGTTTGTTATACTATAACAAGCATAATATTATACTTACTTTTTACACATAGTGCTAGGTCTATTATAAGTCGTTTTCTAGTTAAAACAATTAAATTATCCAACCATGATATACATTAAAATAACATATGCAATTTTAAGATATTCAGTAATCTTACTATTTTATTATTTCTCAAAAAACAAATCATTAATTAATATGGATATAGATCGATGGATCAATGAATTACACTTTCATATATCTAATAATAAGTTTTTTCAATTAAGTTACCTACTCTTATTTAGAAAAGATTTTAGAAATTTATTTTATTTTCGCTGCAATAATATACCCAATATTATTAGAAATTTTTTCTGCAAGCCTGACACTTCTTTTTATATTGCAGATTGTATACCAGGTGTATTTAATGGGATAACTGGAGGAGGGCTTTATATGGTTCATTCTTTTGGTACTAGAATACGTGCTAAGGAAATTGGAATTGGATGTATCTTTAGACAACTAACAACTATAGGCACTAAATCAACAAATAAACCTTTAGAAGTTCCTATAATAAAAAATAATGTTGATTTCGGCGCAAATGTAAGTTGTTTTGGGAACATAACTATAGGTAATAATGCTATTATAGGTGCAGGTTCTGTAGTCGTAAAAGATGTTCCAGATAATGCAATCGTTGCAGGAAATCCTGCTAAAATTATTGGATATAGAACATTAGAATAGCAAATAATATCATGCATATTCTTCAAATTGCATCCGGCGATTTTTTTTCCACCTACGGAGGAGGACAAGTCTATGTAAAGAATATTGTTGATGAAATGATTCGCCAACAATGTTCCTTGCAAGTAATTTCATTCGTTTCCAAAGAGGGAGCGATTGAAAAGAAACAGTATAAATCGATTGATTTGTATGAGGTAGGGAGAGAAGGTATTAAAGACCTGCAACAGTTAATCAGACAAATCAATCCGGATATTATTCATGCTCACAGTCACAAAGCTGAAATAGTAAATATTGGAAAAGCGTTAGATATTCCGGTGATAGTAACTGCCCATCATGGTGGTATTGTCTGTCCGGCAGGAACGTTACTTAATAGCAATGACCGGATCTGCACTCAACCAGTGTCTCATCAGCATTGTTTAGCTTGTTGTTTGCGTAACATTCGTAGCGGAAAATATTGGTACCCTCTGATGCGTTTGCTTCCTCAAAAAAGTTATCAACAATTAGGCAGAGGATTGACAAAATTCCCCTTTCTGCCGTTCATTACTCCCATCGGCCAAACCGCTTTATCTATCGAGCGCAAAAAGATGGAATGGATAACCATTGCAGAAGGCTGTACCCAAATGATAGCTCCCTGCTATGCCATTTCCGAGACCATGCAGCGTAACGGATTGGATAAAGATAAAATCACCATTCTTCCTCATGGCATTCCCTTACCGGCATTCGTGCCCTCCTTTCCACCTGTTATCAACGGAAAGATCAAGTTCTTCTACGTAGGTCGTATTTGTTATGTTAAAGGACTACATGTTCTATTACAAGCATTTTCTTTGGTGAATAACCCACACATCGAATTACATCTAATCGGCGGAACAGGAAACAAAACTGAAAGAAGATACGAACATCAACTGAAAAAGCAATATGCTTCTGACCCTCGCATTATATGGCATGGCAAAGTTACACCGGAGCAGGTATTTAATACCATCCGAGATTTCCATATACTGGTTCATCCTGCAATCTACCTTGAAGTTTTTGGATTAAATATAGCCGAAGCATTAGCCATGGGAAAACCTGTATTGGCTACCCGATGCGGAGGAGCCGAAATGCAAATTGAAGAAGGGGTAAACGGGTGGTTGGTTGAGCCAAATGATGTAGAAGAACTTACCAAAAAAATACAGGAAATAGCTATACATTTCAACCATCATAAACCAGAGAACTCGACAAGTAAAGTAATATCGATTCAGGAACATTGTAAATCGTTAATAAGATTGTATGAAGAAGTTACTCATTGATATCAATTCCATCGTGCCTTACTATGTCTTTGGTAAAGTAAACGGCATTGGGCGAACTACGTTGGAACTGATCCAAACATTAGCCAAAATAGATAATCTGCCTTTTGAAGTAATACTTTATTCCCAAAATATGAAAGGAATAGGTGGACGTAATACGGAATTGCCATTCAAGAACTGCCATGTTTACCTGCCTCATCGGGAGAAAATAGACAAGTTATTGGCAAAATTTCCTGTGAGAGAATGCTTAACCGGATATAACCTGATGCACATTCCACATAATTTTGAGTATGTACATCGTCCGGAGAAATGTGTAGTAACACTACATGATGCTTTATTTATGAGAATACAGGAAAAGGCTTTCGAACACGAAAAGATGAAGTTAATTGTTCCGCCTTTCATACAAAAATGTAAACATGTAATTACTTGCTCCAATGCATCTAAAAAGGATATTATAAAAACAATGGGAATACCCCCTGAAAAAATATCTGTCATATATTGGGGAGTAAAACATGATATATTCTATCCGCAAGTAAATAAAATTCGTGTAAAACAGGAACTCCAATCAAAGTTCAACATTGTCAACCCATTCTTTTTAAGTGTATCTTGCAATACAGAGCGCAAGCGCACCGATGTTTTAGTAAATAGCTATCTCACTCTGTTAAAGGATAAGCAAATTAGCCATGACCTAGTTTTGGTATGGGGAAATCCTCCTCAAACTTTATTAGACGAAATAAAACGAAGTGGATTCCAAACACGCATACACTTTTTAAAGAACATTTCTGATACGGATTTGGCTTTATTATATAATGGTGCTACAGCCATGTTCTTCCCTTCTAGTTATGAAGGCTTTGGATTACCTTTATTGGAAGCCATGGCATGTGGTACTCCTGTAGTAACATGTCGTAACAGTTCGTTAGACGAAATTGCAGGAGAAGCTGCCATTTATTTGGAAGAACCTGTTTCAGAAAGTTTGATTAATACACTATACGATATTGAACAAAACCATTTCGATCTTAATATGTTAGTTGAAAAAGGTATAAAACGGGCATCACATTTTACATGGAGAAAAACAGCAATAGAAACTATAGGAGTATATTCTAAAGCTTTAGATTTAATATGACGATTCTTATTTGTATTCCCTGCCTACTGACAGGCGGTACAGAAATACAGACCCTCAACTTAGCACGAGCTTTGGTTAGGGGCGGGCATCGAGTTGTCACTGTATGCTACTTTGAATACAGTCCGGAAATGGTTACCCGATTCCAACAGGCTGGAAGTGAAGTGGTTTGTCTGAGTAAAGACGGAACACGCATCGGAGGCTGGAAAGGAATCGGCTTTCTCTACAAAGGATTTCGGAAGGTATTAAAACAATATCGGCCGGAAGTGGCACATGTACAATACATGGCACCGGGAGCGATTCCAATCCTGTTGTTACGCCTTTTAGGTATGCGCCAAATCATAGCAACCGCACATACGGCGGCCGACATTTATCCAAGCCTGCGACTGGTACACTTCGTTCAGCAACATTGTGTACGGGCATTTACCTGCATTACAGAGCGGGCTGAACGTTCGTTCTTCGGAACATCCCAGCTATATAACGAACAAACGCAACTGAAGAAACGAAATCACTTCACGATATACAATGCCCTGCCTGCAGGTATTTCTATCTCCCAACAAGCTAAGAGTAAAGATAAGCCATTAACAATTGGCGTAGTCAGTCGCTTGGAAAGTATCAAAGGGATGGACTTGGTAGTGCCTGCCTTTGCGCAGGTAAAAACGTGTCACTCGGAAATGCAACTGCTGATAGTAGGTGACGGAAGTCTGCGAAAACAGATGGAGAAGCAGGCACATAAAACTGGATTGGAAGAAACTGTAGAGTTTGCAGGACGGCAACCACAGGAGAAGTTATCAAGCTACTACGACCGCATAGACATCCTGCTGATGCCCTCACGCAGCGAAGGCTTCGGGCTGACAGCCATTGAAGGTATGGCACGCGGTTGCGTAGTTGTAGCTGCCCGTACCGGCGGTTTACCGGAAGTAGTACGGGATGGAGAAGTAGGTTTGCTTCACGAACCGGAACAAGTAAAGGATTTGGCTACCCAAATTAATAAACTGATAGAACAACCAACTCTTTGGAAACAATTCTCCAACGAAGCAACCACGTACGTACAACGCTTTAGCTTCGAACGTTTCAGTCAATTATTCAACAACTTATATCAAAAAATTAGCAACAATTATTAAGTTCATAAGTTATTTAAGTTTATAAGTTATTACCAGACTTCATCAACTCAAAACTAAAAAACTTAAAGACTCAAAAACTTACAAACTCACAATATGATTTTACTCAATTATCTTTACTTCCTGATAATCACATTTATCGGTTACAAATGGCTGACCTCCTCGGAAGGAACCATGACGAATCCATTAAACAAACAGGAACAAATGTGGCTGGATGGCTCCGAAAGATTCTGGGTGCTGACCTTTTCCACAGGCTTACTTGCTCTTTCTGCCCCGGCGGGATTGGACTTGATGGCAGTCCGTCTATTGGTACTGGAAGTGTTCTGCCTGATTGGATTACTATTTATTTGCAAACGAAAGCCGCAATGGACAGCCGCTTCCGTCGTTTATGCCGTGTTTATACTTTGGCTAGTTATAGGCTTAGCCTACAGCCCCGCTCCCGGATACGGTTTCCGGGTCATCCTGAAATACCTCTATCCCCTATTAATCATGCTATTTGCATCAGCAGCAGTACGTGATACAGAAGTATTCCTGAAAGCTGGATTGGGAGCACGAATAGTAGCTGTAACTTCCATAGTGATAGCTTTCATACCCATGTTAGAATGGACACTTTTTCCAGGAGTATTTTGGTATGCAACCGCAAGGGCCATTAACTTTATCTCCATATGTATATTCTCACTAGCTCTTTTTTATTACACTAATGACAAAAAGAAAAATCTATTTTACTCCATTTTGTTCATATTACCTTGCTTTATCTGGGTGTTCAGGACCTCCATCATGGGAAGTTTAGTTGCCATTATGGCATTCTATTTCATCAAATACCGGATGCGCTCTCTACCCATTATAGTTGGTATAGTGATAGCCGGTGTGATGGCAGTATTCTTTATTCCTTCCCTACATCAGAAGATGTTTAAAGAAAATTCTAGCAATATTGAACAATTCAAGAGCGGAAATTTAAACATGGATGACGTAAACACCAATGCACGAGCAGCCATGTGGGAGTATTTGGAGAATAAATTTTATCAAGGTCATGAAATAACAGGTTCCGGAACAGGATCTGTGCAACAATATATGTACAATAATTATGTATTTGGTGGGCTTACAGTTCCCCATAGTGATTTTGTACAGATGTGTTGTGATAATGGTTTAATCAGTCTTATACTATATACAATGATTGCATTATTAGTCTTTTACGACTGTTTCAGAACCCATTATACTACCAACAATACTGGAGTAAAAATATGTTCAATAGTTGCCGGGGCATCCATGATGGGAGTGTTTGTTACATTGTATTCGGACAACGTAGTCAATTACTCAATGGCCACCTTATCCATGCCATTCGGCTTTTATGGAATGATGCTAGGACTTAAACAAAATAATATAAAATGATTTCAGTTGTAATCCCTTTATACAATAAGGAACAAAGTATTACTTCTACACTTCAAACTGTACTGGGACAAAGCTATCAGGACTTCGAAATTGTCATTGTAAATGACGGTTCTACAGATCACAGTATAGAAGAAATAACAAAAGTAACCGATCCACGTATTCGCCTAATCCATCAATCTAATGCTGGCGTATCCGCCGCACGTAACCGAGGAATAGCAGAAGCGCAAGGGGAATACATTGCTTTTCTTGATGCAGATGATGAATGGAAGCCTGACTATTTGAAAACTCAATATGAACTCACACTGAAATATCCTGCATGCAGTGTTTTTGCCTGTAACTATGAATTTAAAGATACACAAGGAAGGGTGACACCGACCATTATCAGAAAACTTCCTTTCAAAGGTGAAGATGGCATTCTTTCTAACTATTTTGAAATAGCCAGTTATTCACACCCTCCTTTGTGGACGTCTGCCGTGATGGTTAAAAAAAACTCCATACAATCCATCGGAGGTTTTCCTATCGGTATAAAATCGGGAGAAGATTTATTGACATGGGCACGATTAGCTGTAAAATATAAAATAGCATTTTCGACAAATGTATATGCACGATATAGTATTCCCCCCAAAAAACAAGCAAACAATTATACACGAGATATTCAAATAAAAGACGTTAAAAAAGTACCAGATTTTATAGGTTCTGAAATAGAATCTTTCTATTTAAACAGTGAAGGGAAACTCAAAAAAGACATACGTCTATATCTCTCTTTTTGGTATAAAATGCGCGCCTCTATCAATTTGAGTTTAGGATATAAATATCCCGCCATTTTATGTGCGAATCGCTCGATATATTTCAATCCTTTAAATTGGAAAGTATATAGATTTTACATTATCACTTTATTCCCATCATCTTTAATAAAAAAAATATTATGTCGCTTTCGAAAGTAAAAAAAATATTATTTTTTGCATCTGATTATAAAATTGGATTAAGTAGTTTATTGACTGATCAATTAATTGCCTTTTCACGCTATGGCATAGATCTAATTGCTCTAGCAGGAGAGAAAGAACAAGAACAAGGATTAACGGAAAAAATTAATAAAGAAAAGGAAATAACAATCAATCGAATCACAGGTTTAGATGAACATACAGATTTCAAAAGATTAGCGAATGCATTAAAAAAAATCATAAAAGATAATGATATTCATATCATCCACGTACAGAATAATTGGCAATTAGCTTTAGTCAGTTACATAAAGTATAAGCTATTATTTAAATATAAAATAAAGATAATATATACACTACATGGTTTTCGTCACAATAACGCATGGAAATCTCATATAGCGCAAATTGTTATTGGCACCGCTTTACTCCTTTTTGCTGACAAAATAATCTGTATGAGTTGCTATTTAAAACAAAAATTCAAATTGCTGTCATACAAAATAGAATTACTACCATTAGGTGTACCTGATTCTTTTTTCACGCTTCAAATTCCTCCTTTACCAGGAAACGGACTGCAGATGATCTTTCCTGCACAATTCAGACATGGAAAAAATCAAGATATAATTATCAGAGCTTTTGCTGAACATATCAAAAAAAACAATGATAGTATATCTAAATTGAGACTTCCTGGAACAGGGGAATTAATATCACAAATGAAAGAATTAACAATAAAATTAGGAATTTCTGATCGTGTCGAATTTCCCGGATTATTACCGAAAGAAGAAATCCGACAGTTGTATTTAAAAAGTAATATTGGCATTATTTCCAGTAACAGCGAAACTTTTGGGCAAAGCATTGTTGAACCATTCGTTCTAGGAAGGTGCATTATTTCTACACCTGTAGGAATTGCTAACGATATAATAAAAGAGGGGATAAATGGATACATATATAACACAGAAACAGAATTAGTCCAAATATTTAGTAATCTTTATTTTCACCAACAAAGAATTTTTCAAATAGGACAAAATAATTTAAAAGAAAAAGATATTTTCAATTGGAAAAGTATTAGCCAGAAATATAATAACAAGATTATTAATACTTTATAAATTTATCCAATATGAAAATACTACTCGTCCATAACGACTACGGGAAATACTCTGGCGAAGAAGCCGTGGTTGACCGACTGGCTGCCATGTGGACAGTACACGAGCATAAAGTGATACAACTGCGCCAATCGACCGCAGGAAGCCGGGAAAGCCTGACGGGCAAAATACGGGGATTCTGTGCAGGACTGTATTGCCCAAGTGGCGTGAAAGCCATGCGGGAGGTACTGCAACGGGAAAAACCGGATGTGGTGAACGTACACAATCTGTACCCTTTCATCAGCCCTACTGCACTGTTTGAATGCAAGAAAGCCGGGATTCCCGTGGTAATGACCGTACACAATTTCCGATTGATCTGCCCTACGGGACTATTTATGCGGAACGGAAGGCCTTGTGAGCGATGCTTGGAAAAAGGGAATGAATGGGGATGCGTGCGGTATAACTGCGAACACTCGCTACTGAAATCAGTGGGCTATGCAGCCCGCAATGCGGTGGCACGGCTGACCAAGGCGTACAGTGAATGTGTGGATAAGTTTGCTTGTATCACAGACTTTCAACGAAAGAAGCTGATAGAAGCGGGATTTGCAGCAGACAGGATTACCGTTATTCCCAACAGCATGGAGGCTCCAGTAAGTTATACGCCCTCGATAGGAAATTATGTAGCATACATCGGGCGATTGAGTTACGAAAAGGGATTTGATCTGCTGATAGAAGTGGCACGCAGGCATCCGGAAATAGCGTTTCGCTTTGCCGGAGCACAACGTAGTGCCACAAGTATAGAGATTCCGGAGAATGTCAATTTCATGGGGTATCTGCATGGAAAGGAACTGGAGGACTTTATTCGCAACAGCCGCTTTATAGTAATGCCAAGCCGATGCTATGAAGGTTTCCCCATGGCAATTCTGGAGGCTGCCCAATATGGTAAACCGAGTATCGGACCGAATCATGGAGGGTTTACAGAAATTATCGGGAAGGGAGAAAAGAGCATCGGTAGGCTGTTTATTCCGAATGATATAACAGATCTAGAACGGCAGATTACCGAACTTTGGGAACAGCCGGAAATGGTGGAAGAATTGGGCGAAAAGGCTTTCCGGAAGTTGCAGCAAGAGTATGCGACGGAGGTGGTGTATGGGAAATGGAATGAATTGGTTGAGGGGTTAAGGTTGAAAGATGAGGGATGAGGGATGAGCGTTGAGGGCTTAGGGTTGAGAACTGAGGGATAATTCAGTATAATGATAGGTGCTTTAAACCATAAACAGTAAACCTTAAACTTTTATATACCACAGAGTTGCACAGAGTAAAATATAAATCCAAGTGAATTCCGTGTAATTCGTTCCTTAAACCATAAACACTAAACCATAAACTTTAATTCACCACAGAGGGCACAGAGTATCACGGATTAAAAATTAAAGATCTGCGGTTATCTGTTGTATCTGCGTCATCTGCGTGCCAAGATACTTAACACACTCTATTCAAAGAATTAAATTGCAAAAATTTAGAAACAGAAAAATATGATACAAGCAAAACAAAGAATAGATTTTATAGATTTAGTTAAAGGATGGGTGATTTTTTTGGTAATTTGGGTGCATACTGACCATCCAACATGGGTAACTGCAAACTTTGTCAATTCAGCATTCTTTCTATTATCGGGAGTGTTTTTCAAGAAATATGAGTTTGGGATATTTTCAACCAAACAAGTCAACAGTTTGCTAATTCCTTTTATCTTTTTTTACCTAATATCTTATCCGTTCCGAATTGTGATACACTATTGGGATTTCAGAACTTTAGAAACTTTTGACTGGGGATGCATCCTTGATATTTTTGATTCTGCGAGCCGTTCTGACTATCTATTTATCAATGTTCCCTTGTGGTTCATTTTATGTATTTTCTTCGTCAGATATTACTATTGGTTAATATGCAAAGCTCCGAAGTTGATTCTATTACTCATAGCCATACTCTTATTCATGCTACGCGAACAGATTAATTCGATAGCGACACCCTTTATGATAAACAATGCAGTCTATTGGTTAGGGTTCTTCATCGTAGGTAATCTATCATCCAAGTGGTTAACGTCAGAAAATAAAAAGAGTAAGATAAGTGCCATTGGAATAACAGGATTATTGGGGCTTATACTGTACATTGCAGAAGTACAGATAGAATCGGACTTTTTGCTCAATGCAATCACGCATGTTGAACGTCTTTCACTGATTATCTTCACCATCCTGATATTTTCTTTCGTTCGAACGAAATATCTGGCTCCACTGAAATTTATGGGAGAAAATACACTGGCGATATTGGGATACCACCTTTTAATACTGATACCTTTTTCCCGATTGGCACACAAAATAAGTGGAGGTGAAGTCTATCCTTATCTGATAGGATTGCCTTGCTCTATACTGACTGCAATTGTATTGTATTTCGTCATTAAATTTTCAAACAAATATATACCATCCTTTGTAGGGAAAGGAAATCTAATAAAATAATCACGATATGCAAACGTATTTCAACATCCGATATGAATTTGACCGCAAGGCGGTGTGGGAACGCATCGACCGGCAGGTGAAGGAAGGAAAGGCGGACTACATCTGCGTGGCGGACGGAGTGATTCTGGACCACGCAAACCGGAACCCGGAATACCTGAAGGTGGTGAACGGGGGAATGTTCGCCATCTGCGACAGTAGCTATGTGCCGCTGTACCTGAAGTGGATCTATGGAAAGAGGTATGAACAGTACTGCGGAAGCCAGATCTTCAGGGACATCGTGGCGGGACGGAAGTATCGCATGATTTTCATGGGAACTTCGCAGGAGACGCTGGACGGGCTGCGCAACAGGCTGGCGGAGATGAACCCGGAGGTGAAGGAAATGAAGTTCATAGAGTTGCCCTTCAGAAAGGTGGAGGACTTTGACTACCCGGAAATAGCACGCACCATCGAGGAGGACGGAGCGGACATCGTATGGGTGGCCTTGGGAGCACCGAAGCAGGAGATCTTCATGAGTCTGCTGAAGCCGCACCTGAAACGGGGGGTGATGATAGCGGTGGGGGCTGCCTTTAAGTTCTACAGCGGAACGGACGTGCAGCGGGCGCCGGAATGGATGGTGAAGCATCATCTGGAGTTTGTGCACCGCATCTACAAAGAACCGAAGAAGCAGCTGAAACGTTGCTGGGGCATTGTGTCGACACTGCCCGGACTGCTGTGGGGAGAATGGAGAAGGAGCAAGAAGCAACCGAAGGAAAAGGCATGAGGAAGGAACTGATAAGGCTGGTTTGCATCGTGGCTGTGCTGGCGGGGGTATGCCGGATGACAGCAGTGGCACAACCGGCCATCCCGGCGGGTCAGGTGGACCTGTTTATGGGGGTGGACTTCAACTACCGGGATCTGTTTCACAACGGAAGGGTGTATGACTTTCTGATAAACCTGACGCCGGGCGTGAAATGGAACATGGGGAAAGGATGGCAGGCGACGGCGCAGGCGATGGTGCCGGTGGTGAACCAGTATGGAGCGTACTACAAACGGGTGAGGCTGAACATGGCGGCCCTGTCGAAGGAAGCGCACTGGGGGGAACGGTGGTACCTGAGGGTGACGGGGGGCTTGTTTGACGACGAACGCTACGGCGTGGATGCGAAGGGCATGTACGTGGTGAACCGGGCACTGGCACTGGAGGCACAAGCGGGCCTGACGGGTTTCTGCTCGATGGCTACGGGATGGGCTGCCAGCACGCCGGAACGGGTGATCGCACTGGTGGGTGCGAATGTGTATCTGAACCGCTGGAACACGCAGTTCAGGGCAAGAGGCGGACGGTTTCTGTACGAGGACTACGGGGCGGTGGCAGAGGTGATGAGACACTTCAGGCACTGCACGGTGGGTGTGTACGGACAATATAGTGACAAAGGAAAGGCGAACGGAGGATTCAAGGTGATCATGATGATTCCACCCTATAAGCTGAAGAGACGGAAGGTGAACGTAAGACCGGCAACGAACTTCCGACTGACGTATAACCAGCAGGGCGATGCGTATGCCAACGCCGTGTATCGGACGGATCCGGAGGAGAACGAAAGGGAAGGATGGTTTGGCCTCACCCCCGTCCCCTCTCCCAAGGAGAGGGGGGAGGAGCGGATTGAGGATTGAATGGGTGATAATCTGCGTAATCTGTGGTGAATAAGGTTGAGAGTTTAGAGTTTGGAGTTTAGCGTTGAGAGTAGTCAATGTATTGGCTCTAACTTCTTTAACTTCTTAACTCCTTAACTTCTTAACTCCTTAACTCCTTAAAATAACGATTGTGAAAAAAACAGATATCTATAGAATAGTAATAGGGCTGTGTCTGCTGATGCTGGGAAAGACGGCGGGGGCACAGGAATATAGCGGCATTACGGGCATGGTGCATGTGCCGACGGCGGAAATGGCTCCGGAGGGAGAGGCACGGATAGGCGTGTTCTTCCTGAACAGGGAGTTTACGCCGGACAACCTGAAATGCGAGGGAGCGAAGTATCATACGGCTGATTATTTTCTGGCCATCACGCCGTTTCCGTGGATTGAGCTGTCGTACACCTGTACGCTGATGAAGGGTATCAGCAATGCGGGAGAAGTGGGCTATAACATGAAGGATCGCTACTTCTCGATAAAGGTGCGACCGCTGAAGGAGGGAAAATGGTGGCCGGCAGTGGCCATCGGTACGCAGGATCCGGGAAGAACCATCGAATCGTATGAAGGGAACCTGACGTACTTCCAGAACTACTACGTGACGGCCAGCAAGCACTTCGTGAAGCACGGGCATGAGCTGGGGGTGCACCTGGCTTACCGCTACTTCCGCGACACGACTCCCAACCGGAAATGGAAAGGAGTGGCGGGAGGCATCACGTACCGGCCGGCATTTGCCAGGAATTGGCGTGCTATAGCTGAATATACGGGCAATGACATCAACGTGGGAATAGACTGCGTGTTGTGGAAACATCTGCTGCTACAGGGAAGTATGCAAAACGGGAAGTATTTCTCGGGAGGCATCTGCTTTCAGATACAGTTGCTATAAAAGAATGAAAAATGAAAAGTTTTTATAGTGCTGATTATCGATTGAAAAAGATGTTTCGCTCCGCTCAACATGACAGAAAGAGAGCAGTATCTTCCTTTGGCCCGTTTGGAAGAGGAGGCTTTATCAACAGACATCTCAATATACTCAACTTCGCAAGCTCAAGTTATAGTTGACGAGTTAACAAGTTGACGAGTTGACAAGGGGATTAAACAGGGCGTTCCCTGCCTTGTAGACTTGTTAACTGAAGCCTTGTCGACTAATAAATTGAGTACACTTACGAATTGAAAATCAACGAAGTTAAACTTAAATACAAATATTTATCAATTTATTTATTAATCAATTCATTAAAAACAAAAACAGACAATGAAAAAGTTTATGAATTTTGGAGTGCTTGCACTCCTGGGAATGGCACTGACGTTCGGTATGACCTCATGCAGTGACGATGATCCGGATTACAGCAACGTGACTCCGCCAACGGTAGAACTGGCTAAGGCTAACATAAGTGGTATGGTTACCACCATAGGAGGCAAACCGATTGAAGGTGCTAGAGTTAGCGCACTGATGGGTAGCGATATGCTGACCGCCATGACGGACGCTAACGGCGAGTATAAGCTGGAAGGAGTGAAAAACGGTACGTACACCATGCAAGCAATTGCGGACGGCAAGCAGACCATGAGCGGTAGCGTGACGGTGGCTGATGGCGAAACTGCTGCATGGAACACCAGACTGTCTAACGAGGCTACAACTGTCAGCGTAAGCCAGACGGAAGAGACCAGCGTGGAAGTAGTAACAGAAACTCTGGAGAACAACGAAGAGGCTCAGGTGACAACTGTAACCGTTATTCCGGCTGCTGCTGTAGAGGAAGGTGAGGAAATCATCGTAACACCGGTATACAGCACGGACTATGTGGCTACAAAGGCTGCTACTACCAAGGACTTCATGGTGATGGGTATCAACATCAGTTGCAGCAATCCGAATGCAGTGCTGAAGGCTCCTATCAAACTGACTTTCGACCTGACTGACGACGTTATAGCTCAGATCAAGCCGATGAAGGAAGTAAACGGAAACTGGGTAGAGGCTGAAGTTACGGAAAAAGGTGAAAAGGTGGTGTTCACGGTAGATGCATTCACGACTTACTCGCTGTTTATCAACGCTACACTGAACCAGAACGCATCGACTGAAGCAATCAGCTTTGCACAGGCTGAGTATGACAACCTGTATGGTGCAAGCGAAATGAGCGTAGGTACAGCTACTTATACGTACAAGATGGGATCGGAAATCGGACAGCACAGCAACTTGCTGGGTGCTTATCTGGCAGAAATCCTGGCACAGCAAATGGCGGGTTCGACTGTAAAGACTGTGAACGGTTCGTATGAGATCAACGTAACTCTGCCGATAGGTACTGCCCTGACACTGAGCGGTAAGCAGGCTGTAGAAACGACTTCGATTGCTGCCGGTTCGACTACTGTATCGGGTAAGAGCTATGGCAAGGTTAGCGTAACAGCCAACACTTACAACCGTCAGCATAACGGTGGTACGAATTAATGAGGAGTGAAGGATGAGGGGGTGAGAATTGAGGGTTTATGGTTGAGAGATGAGGGGTGAGAGTTGAGGGTTTATGGTTGAGAGATGAGGGATGAGGGATGAGGGTTGAGGATTGAGGATTGAGAGAGCAGATGGCGAAGGCTGAAGAAAGCAACATGTGCTTCGGATTGTCGCAGATTAAAAATATAAAAATCCGTGCCATCCGCGTCTAAAATATCTCTCTCCCACCACCCCAACCATTTTTCATTAAACCCTAAACCCTAAACTCTCAACCCTAAACCTCCCTCCTCCCCCCTAAGCCCCCTAAAAAGCAGTGCCCGAAACGGACGGAAGATGTGTTCTGACACATGTCTTCGGCCTGTTTCGGGCACTTTTTGTATCGGTACTACCCTACCCTGTCAGGACTTCTGCCGGTGGAAGAGCCAGCGGAGGATGGACGCAGGTATGGTGTGGGTAAAGGAGTTGACCTCGTCGCTACGTTCGTCGACACGGGCATAGTACTGGGCGGCATCCTTGTCGGACAGAACACCGTCGGTCTGCATCTGACGGATGACCCGGCGTTCGTTGCTGAGCATCATGCGGATGGCTTTCTGCGTAAGGGCATGGTTGTAGGCCTTGGGGAAGTCGGCGGACAGGCGGCTGATGACGCGGTTCATGCTCTCGATGTTGTGCTCGATCTCGCGACGGAGGGTTTGCAGAAGAGCAGCCTGTCCGGACTGGACGACTCCGGAGGAGACGAGTTCGTCGAGCAGTTTCAGGTCTTCGCGCTGCAGGATGATGAAGCCACGGCCAAGGTCGTAGATGACCATGATGCGTTCGCGGAAATAGAAGCCTGCCCAGCGGCTGAAGTAGGGTAACTTCTGCACCCGGTAGAGTGCCCGCGTACGGCTACAGAAATTGAAGATGGAGTGGCGCACGTCGAGCGGATAGGAACCGTCGTGGTCGTAGAGTTCGTCGAGTGAGTTCATCAGGCGCCGGAATGCGGTTTGCGAGATGATGCCTTCTTCGTAGATTTCGCGGCTGAATGCTTTTTCGCGGTCGAGCAAGCGCAGGCGGAGTTCGGCCAGCACGTCCTGAGTACGGGCTTTTTCGAGACGGGTTGTATCGGGCTGGGGAGCGATGTAGCGGGCGACTTTCTTCCAGTTGGCACCGGCCAGGGGTTCGCGTCCCTGCAGACGGTCGAAATACTTCTCGGAGCTCTCGCGGATGCGTTCCTGCACCAGGCGTTCCATCAGGATGCGGGCGGAAGGAACGTGTGTCAGGCCAAGTTTGCCGAGCAACCAGCGGGTGGTGGTAGCGTTAACGCAGAGGGTCAGCGTAACGATGCCGGCTGTGAAGAACAGTACCTGACTGCGGATGGACTCGGGAATGGCGGGAGTGTAGGACACCATGAGGGCAAGGGTAAGGCCAAGTGCTCCACGCAGACCGCCCCAGGTAAGGATGAAGGACTCGCGACGGTTAAGGCCGTAGCCCAGACGCTTCATCAGCGGGTAAAGCAGCATGATCATGACGAAGCGGAACAGGTTGAGCGCAACGTAAAGGAGGAGCAGGATGGCGAAATGGGACCATGAGAAATCGACCTTGACGGCGATGACTACACCTACGATGATGAACACCAGCGTGTTGGCCATATAGGTGAGCAGTTCCCAAAAGGTTTCCATGAACTCGTTGACACGGGGTTTCAGGCGGGGCTTGCCGATGTAGGTCACGGTGAGTCCGAAGGCTACCAGGGCGATGACACCCGAGAGGCCCAGGTAGTACTGCGAAAGGATGAACACCAGATAGGCGGCCAGAATGATGACGCTGTTCTGCACCAGTTCTTCGGAATTGACACGGGTAATGAACCAGATGACCAGACGGGCGGCCATATAGCCCAGCAGGACACCGCCTGCCACAACCTGTATGAACTGCATGACGGGAGACAGCTCGCTTTGTCCGGCTGCGGTGTAGACCCCGAAGAAGAGCATGAAGCAGACGATACCGGTGCCGTCGTTGAGCAGGGATTCGGCATCGACCAGGGTGGAAAAGCGTTTGCTGGTCTTCAGCTCGTGAAGCAGGGCTACCACGGCTACGGGGTCGGTGGCACTGATCAGGGCTCCGAACATGAGGGCAAAGGCCCACGTCCACTGCTCGTAACCGGGCACTACGTAACGGATGCCTACCAGCAGCAGGGCGGTAAGCACCATGCAGATGATCAGTCCGGGAACGGCCAGCAGGGCTGCATTGGCAAGGGTCTTCTTGAAGATGTGAAGATTGAGTTCGTAGGCTGCATCGAAAATGAGTACGGGCAGAAAGATGTAGAGGATAAAGTCGGGGTTGATGTTGGCTACACCGACCAGGGCTTCTTCCAGGCGGGGAATGGCGTGGAACAGACCGTTACGGTCGGCCAGACCGACTAACAGACCGACAGCAAACAGGGCCACCGTGTAGGGAACACGCGAATGGCGCAGCAACGACTTCAGCAAGGCACCGACCAGAAGACCGCCGATGGCAAGCAGCAGGGGCATGAGAAATGAGAATTCTTCCATAATGTGAGTGTTATTTGTATAGTTTAGTTGTTGAAAAGGTTAATGATTTAGGGAGGAGGGTTGAGGGGGAATTAAGAATGAAAAATGAAGAATGAAGAATGAAGACTATTCCTCAGCGTAAATATTAAAAGAGGTTTTGAGCGAAGCTAATGAAAAATGAAGAATTGATTATTCTCAACGCTAAACTTTAAACTCTCAACCTTCAACTTTTATTCACCACAGATAACGCAGATTGTCACAGATTAAAAATCCTTGTTTTTCCGTGTCATCCGTGCCTGAAACTCTAAACTCCAAACTTTTAATTTTTCACTTTTAATTTTTAATTTAATCCTCCCTCAACCCTAAAACCTTAAACCTTTAATCCTGCCACCGCCTCGGCCAGCTGATCGAGTGCCTGCTTCAATGCTGCACGGGGACAGCCTACGTTGAGACGCATGAAGCCACGGCCGGGTTCGCCAAAGGTGGTGCCGGTGTTGAGTGCCAGGCGTGCCTTATCGGCAAAGAGGCGTTCCAGTGCTTCTTGCTCCAGGCCCAACTGACGGCAGTCGAGGAAGACGAGGAAGGAGGCTTGCGGACGTATCATGCCGATGGCAGGAATGTGCTGGCGCAGATAGGATTCGGTAAAGTCGATGTTGCCCTGAATGTAGGCTAGCAACTGGTTGAGCCACTCCTCGCCATGCTCGAAGGCTGCCTTACAGCCGATATAGGCAAAAAGATGGCCTTCGCAGAATTCTCCGGCTTCCATGAACTGCTGGAAACGGGCGCGCAGGGTGTCGTCGGGCACAATGGCAAAGGAACTTTGAACGCCCGGCATGTTGAACGTCTTGCTGGGTGCCATGAAGGTGACGGAATTGGAAGCGGCTGCCGGACTGACCGTAGCAAAGGGATGATGCTTGTAAGGCGGCAGGGTGAGGTCGGCATGGATCTCGTCGGAAATGACAAGGGTACCGCTTTCCTGACAGAGTTCGGCTATGCGACGCAGTTCGTCTACGGTCCAGACACGTCCGCCGGGGTTGTGAGGATTGCACAGGACGAGGGCTTTGCAGCCTTGCAGGTCGTGACGAAGGCGGTCGAAGTCGATGTGGTAGTGTCCGTCGCGCAGGTCGAGAGGAGAACGGACTGCTTCACGCTTGAGGCGTTCGGTCACGAGGAAGAAGGGGTGGTAGACAGGGGTCATCACCAGGACGCGGTCGCCGGGGTTGGTGAAGCAGAGCAAGGCAAAAGCCTGTCCGCGCACAATGCCGGGAACAAAGGTCAGCCAGTCGGGGCGTACTTCCCACTGATGACGTTTCTGTAGCCAGTGGCAGATGGTGGTGTCCCAGCCTTCGCAGGGCATGGCATAGCCCAGTACCTCGTGTTCGAGACGTTGACGCAAGGCATCCATTACAAAAGGAGGCGTACGGAAATCCATGTCGGCTACCCACATGGCGGTCAGATCGTCACGTCCAAATGCATTCTTCATGCCGTCCCACTTCACTGAACCGGTGTGACGGCGGTCTATCAATTCATCGAAATTGTAAGTCATATATTTATAGGTTTGATCATTCGTTTTAAGTTTCGCAAGTTTATTAACGTATTAGTTGACAAGGCTTCAGTCAACAAGTATACAAGGCCGGGAATGCCTTGTTTGAAACACAGATTCCACTGATTATCACCGGTTAAAAATATAAATCTGCGTTATCCGTGTCTATTCCCTAAACCCTCCACACTGAACCCTCAACTCTATCAAATTGGGAACCAGATAAACACGGCCACATCCCACACGGCATGGGAGACAATGATGGCTCCCAAACGCTGGGGGAACAGGCGGTAAAGGCCGCCCCACACAATGCCGGCTACCAGAGCTGCCATCAGCAGCATGAAGTTGCACGAACCGGCATGGACCAGTGCATAGAACGCCGTGGCGACCAGGAAACCGGTATTAGGATTCCAACGGCTGGAAAGCGTACGCTGCACATAGGCACGCCAGAAGATTTCTTCGGCGGGACCTATCAGGAAAAGCATGAGGGCGGATAGCAGCCAGGGCGACTCGCCTTCTTTCATGCCATAGATCAGGTTGACCTGCGGACGGGCAAAGTCGAAAAGCCAGGAGGAGACTTTATCGCCTGTCCAGAACACGCACCACAGGACAACGGCTATGAGGATGCCCAGCAATACTTCGCTTGCGCTCCACCTGACTCCATGCCACCAACCGGGATTGAAGCATGTGGAGAGAACGGAGAGTGTGAGGGCAGAAGCGGTCATCATCCACCAGAAATTGACGTAAGGAGCCGTGAGGGGGGAGAACATCACCGTCCACAGCACGGCTGCCAGTATGAGGGTAAATATCAGTTTTTTCACGAGAACAGACGGGCTAAAACAAACGACAGGGTGAAAAGCAGACTGAACATGAGCTGGAGCTTGGCAGTCAGTTCGTCGAGGCGGGAAATGCCTTCCATGCCCAGAACGGGATAACGGGACATCATACGGACATTGCCCAAAGCGGGAACCAGGGCAATCCATACCAGCATGGTCCACCAGGGGAACAGGCCACCGGCAGCACAACCGGCTATCCAGCCGAAGGGGAAAAGCACTTCGGCACAGTAAAGGTACATGGAAGCACGGCCACCCAGGGTCATGGCAAGGGTGGAGATATCGGCACGTACGTCGGTCTCGATGTCGCGCGTGTTATTGGCGTGCAGGATGGCTACCGTAATGAGTCCTACGGGGACACCTGCCCACATGGTATTCCAGTCTGTCACGCCGGTGGCCACGTAAGCCGTACCCAGCATGGGCAGCAGGGCATAGGCTATGAAGATGACGACATCGCCCAGAGCGCGGTACTTCAGTGTGGGATAGAGCAAGGTGCAGGCCGCACCGCCGATGCCGATATAGAGCAAAGGAAGTCCTGTACGGAGAAGCAGACCGATGCCGGCAATCAGAGCCACTGCCAGCAGCGAAAGGGAAAGGCGGTAAATCTCCTGCGGACGGAAAAGCCCTCCGGTCAGGGTACGTACACCGTGGGTATCTTCCCGGTCGACCCGATGCTTGTAGTCGAAATAATCACTCCACGTATTGCCTGCGGCATGAAATACGATGATGTTGAGCAACGCCCATACACCATTGATCCAGTTCACCTCATAGCCCGCCCAATAGAGGTAGGCCAACGTCACCGCCACAGGCATGGCCGAGGCAGGAAACGACCAGGGGCGCACAGCCACCAGCCAGTCTTTCCAGGAATGTTTGTTCATAAAAGAATATTTTTTGGTTAGATTGTGGCAAATGTACGAAATATATTTGCCTCTCCACTCACCTTTTTTTTATATTTTTGCACCCCGATAAAAGAATGAATGTATGACGAAAGCCCTGTTTTTCGATATTGACGGAACGCTGGTCAGCTTCCAAACTCATGAAATACCTGTATCGGCCGTAGAGGCACTGGCAGCCGCCAAGGCTGAAGGTCACCGCATCTTTATTGCTACCGGACGGCCACGCATCATCATCAGTAACTTAGGTGCCTTGCAGGAACGAGGACTGATAGACGGATACATCACCATGAACGGCGCTTACTGTTTTGTGGGCGACGAAGTGATCTACAAGAGTCCCATACCTGTAACAGACGTTCGCACACTGACGGACTACTGCGCAAAGCGGGACATTCCCTGCATCGTGGTGGGTGAGAACGACATCTGTGCCTGCCAACCCGACGAACGGGTGCAGGAAGTGTTCTATGAGCATCTGAAAGTGACAGTGCCCATCCCTACACGCCAACTGCCTGATGCTGTAGAGGGAAAAGAGATTTACCAGTTGACTCCTTTTCTGGTGGAAAGCCAGGAACGGGAAGTCAGTCCGTATACGCCTAACTGCGAAATGGGACGCTGGCATCCGGCCTTTGTGGATGTGACGGCAAAGGGAAATACGAAGCAGAAGGGTATTGATGAGATTATCCGCCACTTCGGCATCCGGCTGGAAGATACCATTGCTTTCGGCGACGGTGGTAATGACATCTCCATGCTGCGCCATGCCGGCATCGGTATAGCCATGGGCAATGCTGCCGACCACGTGAAAGCTGCTGCCGACTACGTGACCGATACGGTGGACAACGACGGAATAGCCAAAGCGATTGAACAATGGGTAATGAAAAATGGTAAATGATGAATTTTACCCTCATTCAACGTTATTCATTATTAATTTTTAATTGTTAATTTTTAATTATCCGTTTATCTCGCATTGACCTTCGTTCCCGACACCAGCAACCGTGAGTTTCAGGATGCACTGAACCTCGTGAAGTATACCCGCCAGTCGCTTTTTCTGACGGGGAAGGCCGGTACGGGCAAATCGACCTTCCTGCGCTACATCTGCGACAATGTACGCAAGAAACATGTGGTGTTGGCTCCTACAGGGATAGCAGCCATCAATGCCGGAGGCAGCACGCTGCACAGCTTCTTCAAGCTGCCTTTTCATCCGCTGTTGCCCGATGATCCGAACCTGAGTCTGCAGAAAGGCCGTATCCACGAATTTTTCAAGTATACCAAGCCTCATCGCAAACTGCTTCAGGAGCTGGAACTGGTCATTATTGACGAGATTTCGATGGTGAGGGCCGACATCATTGATGCGGTGGACCGGATACTGCGGGTTTACAGTCACAACTTGCGCGAACCCTTCGGCGGTAAACAGGTGTTGCTGGTGGGCGACGTCTTTCAGCTGGAGCCAGTCGTCAAGGGGGATGAGCGGGAAATACTGAACCGTTTCTACCCTACTCCTTATTTCTTTTCTGCACGGGTATTCGGCCAGATAGAACTGGTGTCCATCGAACTGCAAAAGGTATACAGGCAGAATGACCCGAAGTTTATCGGGGTACTGGACCACATACGAAGCAATACGGCCGGAGCTGCTGACCTGCAACTGCTGAACACCCGATACGGTACGCCGATTGTCCAGTCGGAAGCCGACATGTACATTACCCTGGCCACACGCCGCGACAACGTGGACTACATCAACGACCGTAAGCTGGCCGAACTGCCCGGTGAACCTATGACCTTCTATGGAGAGATAACAGGCGAATTTCCTGAAAGCAGTCTACCTACTCCGAAGGAACTGGTACTGAAGCCCGGAGCACAGGTCATCTTCATCAAAAACGACTACGACCGCCGCTGGGTGAACGGAACAATCGGTGTGGTGAGCGGCTTTGATCCGCTGGAAGGTACGCTGTACGTCGTAACGGACAACGGTACGGAATGCGACGTCAAGCAGGAGGTGTGGCGCAACATCCGCTATCGCTACAACGAGGAGAAGAAAGAGATAGAAGAAGAGGAGCTGGGCACTTTCCGCCAGTTTCCCGTCAGACTGGCATGGGCCATTACGGTACACAAAAGCCAGGGACTGACGTTCAGCCGTGTAGTCATCGACTTTACCGGTGGGGTGTTTGCCGGCGGACAGACGTATGTGGCACTGAGCCGATGCACTTCGCTCGAAGGTATCCAACTGAAGAAGCCTATCAGCCGTGCCGACATCTTTGTACGTCCCGAAATCGTACAGTTTGCCGAACGTTTCAACAACCGCCAGGCCATTGACCGCGCCCTGAAGCAGGCACAGGCCGATGTACAATATGCCGCTGCGGCCAAGGCTTTCGACAAAGGAGATTTTGAAACCTTTCTGAACGAATTCTTCAAGGCTATCCATTCGCGTTACGACATTGAGCGTCCGGCTTCGCAACGCCTCATCCGCCGCAAGCTGAACATCATCAACACGCTGCGTGAGGAAAACCGTGCACTGAAGGCTGCTGCCCTGGAGAAAGAAAAGGCCTTGGTGAAATATGCCCGGGAATACATCACCATGGGGGACGAATGCCTGAAACATGGTATGCAGGAAGCTGCCATGCGTAACTATGAAAAGGCGGTTACCCTCTGCCCCAAGTTCAAGGAAGCCTGGAAGAAAATAAAGAAGCTGGATAAGGAGATGAGAAACAATAAAGGAGAAAAGGAGAATTAACCGATAGGTTGTCTCGGCACTCATCTTTCATCACCTTTTGATAAGATAGGAGGTGGCTCAGCAAAAAAAATTAAGCAAGCTTATTTTTTTGCATTCGACTTTCGCTATCTTTGGATAAGATAGGATGCGGTTCGGCAATCCCCAAAATAAGCAAGCTTGTTTTTGTATTGCGCTCACCTTTCACTATCTTTGCCCAAAGACTTAAAAAACATCTGTTTATGCTTCTGAAGCTTTATAACAAGAACAACAATCCTGCCGATCAGCAGCGCGTTGTCGACCTGCTGAACGACGGGGGACTCCTGATCTATCCGACCGACACCATGTATGCCATCGGCTGTCACGGACTGAAAGAACGTGCCATTGAGCGCATCTGCCGCCTGAAGGACATTGATCCGAAAAAGAACAACCTCTCCATTATCTGTTACGACCTGAGCAGCATCAGTGAATATGCCAAGGTGGACAACGCTACTTTCAAACTGATGAAACGCAATCTGCCGGGACCGTTCACTTTCATCCTGAACGGTACGACACGTCTGCCCAAGATCTTCCGTAACCGGAAAGAAGTGGGTATCCGTATGCCTAACAATCCTATCATTCAGGAAATAGCCCGTCTGCTTGATGCACCCATCATGACTGCTACCCTGCCGTATGACGAGGATGAAGACATAGAATATGCTACCGATCCAGAACTGATCGATGAAAAATGGGGAGATATCGTCGATCTGGTGATTGACGGTGGTATCGGAGGAACCGAAGGTTCTACCGTAGTAGATTGTACGCAGGGAGAAGCCGAGATTGTCCGCCAGGGAGCGGGATGGCTGGAAGAGGGATAAAAAAATGAAGAACCGACTTTAATGAAGAATGAAGAATGTCGGCTTCGCCTCCGAATGAAGAATTTTATCCCGCAGGAAATTCTTCATTCTTCATTCCTCATTCTTCATTAAATATTTTACTTCAGCAGTGACTCGGGATCGAGATGATCGGCTTCGATATCCTTGAAGTAACGGTATGTACCAACTTTCAGTTCGTCGGTAGCGGCATCGTCGCAGATAATGATACCCTTTTCGTGCATTTGCAGCGCACTGATGGTCCACATCTGCATAACAGGACCTTCAACGGCATGATACAGGGCACGGGCCTTGTTGTGACCGTTGACGATAATCATTACTTCGCGGGCACTGAGCACGGTGCCGACACCTACAGTAAGAGCCGTCTTGGGCACTTTGTTCACATCATTGTCGAAGAAACGGGAGTTAGCAATGATGGTGTCGGTAGTCAGTGTCTTCTGGCGTGTACGCGATGACAATGACGAACCCGGCTCGTTGAAAGCAATGTGTCCGTCGGGACCAATACCGCCCATAAAGAGGTCGATTCCTCCGTACGACTTGATCTTCTCTTCGTAACGGGCACACTCGGCGTCGAGGTCGGCAGCATTGCCATTCAGTATATTGGTATTTTCAGGTTTAATGTCAATGTGGCTGAAGAAATTGTTCCACATAAAAGAGTAATAGCTTTCGGGATGCTCTTTCGGCAGGCCTACATACTCGTCCATGTTGAACGTAACAACATTCTGGAAAGAAACCAGTCCTTTCTTGTTCAAGTCAATCAGTTCCCGGTACATGCCCAGCGGTGACGAACCTGTAGGACAACCCAAAACAAAAGGTTTTTCCGGTGTGGGATTGGCAGCTTTGATTTTAGCGGCTACATAGTGAGCAGCCCACTTCGATACGGATTGATAATCCGGCTGAATGATTAGTCTCATGTCTGATTAATTTATAAGGTTAGTAATGATATCAAAAATTAATGGTTAATGGTTAATGATTAATGACTAATGGTTAATGAATGATGGTGGATAAAGAGGTGCACTAAATTAAAGGGCCACTCTCATTGATCATTTACCATTGATCATTAACCATTACCGATTATTTTCTGTCCTTCTTCAGGCGATCGGCCATGGCACGCGCCAGGTTCTCGCACTGTTCGTAAGTAATGTCTTTCATGGCCTGCTTCATCTCAACAGGGTCACCTACTATCTCCAGCTTGCTCTTCTCGGCAAATTCGGCCATACGTTTTACGGCAGCACCGGCCCAGGTAAACGAACCGAAATAGCCGAAATAACGGCCTTTCACCTCACGCAGCAATATTTTGGAAAGCAACGAATCGACTTCGGGATATATCTGGTTGCTGTATGTAGGACTGCCGACAATGAGACCACGGTATTTGAATATATCCATCAGGATGTACGAAGGATTGCTCTTGCTGACGTTGTGCATCACAATGTTCTTGATGCCCTGTGCGGACAGTTCGGCTGCAATGGCTTCGGCCATCTGTTCTGTATTTCCGTACATGCTGCCATAAGCGATGACAACACCTTCTTCAGCTTCGTAACGGCTGAGACGGTCGTAAACGCCTACCACACGGGCAATGTTTTCTGTCCATACCGGTCCGTGAGTGGAACAGATAGTGGTGATGGGCAGATGACCAAGCTTGGCCAGTGCTTTCTGCACAGGATTGCCGTACTTACCCACAATGTTGGAATAATAGCGTACCATCTCGTCCCAATAGCGGTCCAGATTGATGCGTGTGTCCAGGAAACCGCCATCCAGCGTTCCGAAACAGCCGAAAGCATCGCCGGCAAACAGAATACCGTCAGTCTCGTCGAATGTCATCATCGTTTCGGGCCAATGCACCATTGGTGTCAGATAGAAACGCAATTTGTGATGTCCCAGGTCGAGGTATGACTCATCTTTCACCTCGTAGCGGTCGCCCGTCACGCCGTAATAGCCTTCAATCATGCCGAACGTCTGCTTGTTGCCCACAATCACAATGTCGGGATAATGCTGCTTGATCAGGCGGATCGAACCGGAATGGTCAGGCTCCATGTGATTAATGATGAGGTATTGAATAGGACGGTCGCCTATGATGCAACGGATCTTGCGCAGATAAGTCTCGAAGAAACAGGCATCTACCGTATCGACCAGTGCCACGATATCGTCGTCTATCAGATAAGAGTTATAAGAAACGCCGTAAGGCAGCGGCCACATACCTTCGAAAAGATGTTTGTTGCGGTCGTTCACTCCTACGTAATGAACTTTTCCTTTAATCAATGTTTTCTGATTCATAACATTATATAATTAGATGAATTCTACCTTCAAAATGCCACAAAAATACAAAAATTTTCTCATATATCATATTTCTTTCCCTGATAAGCCCCCAGCTGACGCATTCTTTTTTGCAGGCGGTGGTTGAACTCGTAGTTCTTCAGCCCCCAATCGGGGGCTACCAGCAGTTCCTTGGGCGACTGTGAAACAAAACGCTCCAGTACCAGGTCGGGACGCAAATGTTCTACATAATCGACAACCAGCTCCACATACTCGTCTACATCAAACAGATGAAAGTCTTCGGGTGTGTGTTCGTATTCAGCTGCCATACGGGTACCGCGTATCAACTGCAACTGATGCATCTTCAGCGTAGTGAGAGGCAAAGATGACACGGCAGCCGCCTGGGCTACAATGTCGGCATGCGTCTCGCCCGGCAAACCGAGGATGACGTGTCCTCCGGTCAGAATGCCACAGGCAGCCGTACGCTCCACCGCATTACGGGTCACTTCGAACGTATGTCCGCGGTTGATGCGACGCAGAGTGACGTCGGACGTCGACTCGATGCCATATTCAACAATCAGGAACACCTGACGGTTCAATTCTTCCAGATAATGCAACAGAGAATCGGGCATGCAGTCGGGACGGGTACCGATCACCAGCCCTACTACATCATCCACCGACAAGGCTTCCTCGTACTTACGCTTCAGTGAGTCCAGTTCTCCATACGTGTTGGTATATGCCTGAAAATAAGCCAGGTATTTCATTTCGGGATATTTATGCGCAAAAAACACTTTCCCTTCTTCCAATTGCCGGGTAACACTTTTCTCTGTCCGGCAATACTCAGGATTGAACGTCTGGTTGTTACAGTAAGTGCAACCGCCATAGCCAACCGTTCCGTCACGGTTGGGACAAGTGAAGCCGGCATTCAGCGAAATTTTCTGTACCTTATAGGGAAAATAACGCTTCAGAAACGTGGGAAAATCATTATAAAGGACTGACATATTCTCTGTATTATTCATTATCTGCGGACAAATGTAAGAAATACCCTGCAAACAGGCAACCTTTACAGCCTTCCCGGATCCCATCCTGCCGAGATGATGGTAAGAAATACCCTGCAAACAGGCAACCTTTACAGCACCGTCCGACTTCTCCAGCTGATGCGAACTTGCAGATATCACAAAATCTTACGAATATTGCAAACCAGCCAATATCGTACCTCCACTTTAGGAGGAGTATAGAAATGAAAACAATACAATAACCCTACCGGCTCAACAGGCCGATTAAAACCTCAACTTTACATCATGCAGTCAAAAAAAAATTTTATGGATTACATGGCATCGATTATCACCGACCTTCACGACGCGGAACGTATGGGCACAGAACATGTATACCAAAGCACTCGCAACCGAATCAACGATTTCATCAACGGTTCGACACTCTCTTTCAACGACATCACCACACTGTGGCTTCAAGCGTTCCAAAATTACCTGCTGAAACGCCAACTTAGCTGGAACACCATATCAACTTACATGCGCATACTGCGCGCTGTCTACTACCGTGCTGTCGACGATGGACTAGCTCCGTTCCGCCCACGACTGTTCAAAGGTGTGTACACCGGCATACGGGGCACAACAAAGCGTGCTATCGGCGAACAAACACTCCGGCAATTGAAGCTCCCGACCGGCAAATCCGAACGACTGGAGAACGCACGACAACTCTTTATGCTACTCTTCATGCTGAGAGGGATTCCTTTTGTCGACATCGCCTACATGCGCCGCCGCGACCTGAACGGCAACATGTTGACCTATCGCCGCAGGAAGACGGGCGCCTGGCTCAGTGTACACATAGAGCCCCAAGCAATGCAGCTTATCGAACATCTCAAAAACAATAATCCTACCTCGCCTTACCTGTTCCCCATTATCAGTGCAACGGGAGCCGAAGGCTACAAACAATACTGCAATGCCTTGAGATGCTTCAACTACCGGCTGAAGCAACTGGCCGACAATCTGCAAAGCAAAGACGTAAAACTAAGCAGCTACACAGCCCGCCATAGCTGGGCCACGCTAGCCAACTATCATAACTTCCAGCCGGAACTTATCTGCAATGCCATGGGACACTCATCGGTCAAAGTCACCGAAACCTACTTCAAACGACACACCGATGAACAAATACACGAAATGAACCACCGCATCCTTACCCAACTGTTAGACGATTCTACTTTCCCACAGCCACCCCATAATCAAGCGGGATAAAAGAAAAGTTACACCGACGAAGTATACAAACAACGAACGAATCACGAATCTTAGTAGAATTAAATGATAGAACGAAAAGAAAAGTTTCCGTTACTTTGTAGTTAACGGAAATTATTCATTTGGATGCAAAGGACGTGTTTTTTTACTTATTTACCAAATTCATTCAAGCATTTAACATTGTAAATAAAAAAAGTATTATCAGTTAACATATTTTCTAGCAATCTATTCTATGCTCAAAAAGAGAGACTTCATGCTTTTAAGATTGCTCTTTACAGATTTCCTATTGATATAATTAGCTTTATAATACATATTTATTTGGGCTGTATATGATGGAAAACTGCCGGATTTATATGTCTGTACACAAATAAGGAGATTTAATAAATGATGTACATTATATACTGTATTTCAGTTCATTAATCTTTTAGTACATCAAAAAAAGGAATTCTAATACGCTAAATAAGAAATGTAAAACATACTCCCGCTTCTTTTTAGTAAAAGTAGGATATATAATAAGGTACAACATTGAAGCTATACAGGTATAATTTCCGTTAACTACAAAGTAACGGAAAGGAAAAAAGCTTCAATGAAAATATATTTCTATGCATAAAGTATGGTATTTTGCTTTAATATGCCTGTTCCTACCGTTCAACATCATGGGACAGAAAAAACAGGCAGAAACGCCACGTTCAGCAGTTGAGCAGTCGGCCGATTCTATCATCCTATTCCGCTTTCTGCCGGGTCAGCCTACCTTCTATTCACCGCACGGAGAAAACGACATAGCCATCAAGAAAGCCGCCTGCCTCATCGACCAGCATCGCGACGTCATCGTCCGCGGCGATGCCCGCATCGTGATTCACGGATTTTGTGGCTATTATCCCACCCGAGCACAAAACCTGGCATGCGCCAAGGAACGGAGCAATCAGGTGAAATCGTGGTTCATCACCCACCACGGCATGAAAGAGGAATACTACCATACAAGCAACTTCAGCCAAAGCTACCAAGGCATCAACGATGTCGTGGCGTTGATTGGGCTGGAATACAAAACGGGCTATCTGGCTCACCCCGAACCGCAAGCGGCTCCTCCTGCGGAGCCTGCACCCGAAGACAGTGTTGCCGTCATCCCTGTTGCGGAAACAGCCGATACCGACATCGTGGACGAACCAACCGAACAACCTGAACCTAGCACCATTATACCTACCCAGCCCACGAAACGCGAATTCACACCAACCTCGTGGTACGTCAAGTCGAATCTGCTGTACGATGCCGTGTTGATGCCCTCGCTCGAAGTGGAATACCGCTTCAACCAGCGATGGTCGGCCGCCGTCGAAGGCAACATGGCCTGGTGGCACAACAACGGCAAGCACCGCTACTACCAGCTGGCCACCATCGTGCCCGAAGTGCGCTACTGGTTCCGTCCGCAAGGCGACCGTCGCGGACACTATCTGGGACTATTCGGAGGAGGAGGCTGGTACGACCTGGAGAATAAAAACAAAGGCTACCAAGGCGAAGGCGGCATGGTGGGCATCAGCTATGGCTACCAGTTCCCCGTAGGCAAGCACTTTGCCTTCGAAGCTGGCATCGGTGTAGGCTTCCTCACCACCAAGTACGACGAATACCTCCCTATCGACGGACACTACGTCTACCAGCAGACCAGCCGAACCAACTACGTCGGCCCGCTGAAACTGAAATTTGCATTCGTGTGGAACATTGGCCGCAGCGCGGAGAAAGGAGGAAGAAAATGAAGACTATTATAATGAGAAATGAAGAACGAAGACTATTCCTCTACAAAAAGAGTTCAAAGCGGTTTTGTGCGAAGCAAATGAAGAATTTGTTCTGCCGCCTGTTGCTGTCCGCGCTGGTGGTGTCCTCCTTGAGCGGATGCCGCAAAGACCTTTGCTTCAACCACGACGAACACTCGCTCAGTGTGAAAATCGACGTTGCCGCCGACTGGGAGCTGGAATGGGAACGCACTTACGACTTCGACTGGCAAGAGCTGTGGGACGAAGAATGGGGACACGCATACAACGACCTGCGACCTGAAGCAGCCAAAGGTATCCGTGCCGTAATCTACCACGCCAATGGCAGCTTCAGCGAAAGCAACCTGCCACAGGCAGGCGGACGGCTGCCCATGCCCGAAGGAACGCACGACGTGCTGCTCTACAACAACGATACCGAATACATCGTCTTCGACCGCCTGAGCACGGCAGCCACCGCAACAGCCACCACACGGGGTGTGACGCGAAGCAGCCTCGGAGAACTGCATGCCGGCGAACGAACCGTGAACCAGCCCGACCAATTGTACGGATGCTACGACGAAGAATACACCGCCCAGCGCACCCTGCAACCCGTGCCCTACCCCGTAGTGATGCACCCGCTGACCTATACATATTATATAAGGTATAAGTTCGACAAAGGATTGCAGTATGTAGCACTGGCACGCGGCGCACTGGCCGGTATGGCCGAAAGCGTCTACCTGAGCGACGGACACACGGGCGACCAGGCAGCGACCGTCCTCTTCGACTGCGTGCTGACCGACTGGGGCGTAGAAACACAGATGCAAAGCTTCGGCGTGCCCAACTACCCGGGCGACCACTATACCCGCGCCGACGGCTCCTCGGCCCACTACCTGCTCAATCTGGAAGTACGTCTGCAAAACGGCAAAATACTGAGCTACGAGTTCGACGTCACCGACCAGGTGAACGGACAGCCGCGCGGCGGAGTAATCAGCGTGGACGGCATCGTGGTGTCCGATGAAGACGGCACCGAAGGTTCCGGAGACTTCGACGTAGACGTGGACGGATGGGGCGACCAGATAGACATACCGCTGCCGATAGGGTGAAGCCTCACCCCGGCCCCTCTCTCAAGGAGAGGGGAGAAGTGTGCGAAGGGGAGGAAGGTGAAGAATAGGGAGACATTGCGAAATGATTGTGTTATAAAATAATTGTTTAACTAAATTCTTTAAAGTATGAAGAAAAGTCTATTTCTACTTGGAGTGGCTGTAGCAGCCCTGACAAGCTGTACGAACAACGAAGTAATGGAGGTGGCCGAGAACCGCGCCATCGGGTTCAGCTCGTTTGTAGGCAATACAACGAAAGCTGCAACAGAGTTCACCGGTTCTGCAACATCTGCAGACATCTACGTGATTGGTTATTATGGAGAAAACAACGGTACTTTAGATCAACCGGTGTTTAATAACGAGCTTGGTTCTACCCTCTATTATTGGAACGAGGGCAAGGATTACATTTTCGGCGCCTATGCTGACGGAAAGGGCGGAAAATTTGATGGTGTGTCATTTGATCCAACCAACTCCAAACTGACATTCACCAACTATACTCCCAGCACCAAAGACTTGGTGGCAGCCGTATCTGATAAAGTTAAAAACGTAACCGCAGCATCTCAAGGAGCGGTTTCACTGAGTTTCAAGCACATGCTGGCACAGGTTGGCTTCACCTTCAACACACAAGTCGGACAAGAATATACCCTGGCTATCAGCAATATTCAGATAGAGAAAGCCATCAAAACAGCAACGGGTACATATACCAAGAGCGGGGATGCCATTGCTTGGGATGGAAGCGCAACTGGTGAGGGCGAAGCATCGTATGCCTATACAGATATCGCCGACCTTGCAAACGGCACTACCAACTCGAATTCTGAATACAACCTGGTAATCCCGCAAGCTGTCAGTGGCATCCAAGTTACCTTTACAGCCTCTATCAGCGGCGTTGGTATCGACCCGGCTAAGACGAGAAAAATTACTGTACCTCTTCCTACAACTTCCGTATCAAAATGGACAGCTGGGTACAAGTATAACTATACTACCACTATCAATGCCGAGGACATCACAGACGAGTTGAAACCTATTCAATTCACGGTAGAAGAAATTCCGACTTGGACAGATGGCGGAAATACAGATTTGGATGTTCCTGCTATACAACCTTAATCAACCCTAATCAATTCCATAGCCCGGCCGTGCCTGACCGCCCGACCGGGCACTAAGGGGCACCGAGCCCCAAGCAAACAGCATTAGAAACTTATTAAAAGAAAGGAGAACCGAACCATGGCACAAAACCCGTTTACCCTCGACCTCAACCTGAAGGCCTACCCCAACACGCTGACGCCCGACGTGGCCGACGACTACACCGTCCGCGTGGACACACAAAGCACACCCCTGACACTGGACGACATAGCCCGCGTCACCGCCGAACGCCTGGGCGAAGAAACCGTCAAGATACGCGCCGCCCTGCAAGTGGGCATGGAAGTGATGGCACAGGCCGTAGCCAGCGGTTTCTGCGTCTCCACCCCCTTATGCTACGCACAGCCCATGGCCAGCGGCGTAGTGATGGAGCACGAACTGTCGCAACCCGTCGACCGCGAAAAAATCCGCGTCTACGCCTCCTTCCGTCAGGGTAGTGCCATGACCGAAGCCATCGGCCAAGCCAAGCTGCAACTGTTCCTGCAGCCCGCTGCCACAGGTCCCTACATCGCCGGCATGACCAGCGCCTTCTTCAACGAACAGTCCGCAGCGGGCGGCGCCGTCACCCGCATGCCCCTGCCCATGGAAGCCGGAGGCATGGCCGTCATCACCGGAAACGGGCTGAAAGTAATAGGTACCGACCCCTCGGTGGGCGTCACCCTGACCTCCGTGACGGAGCCATCGACCAAGTTCTTCATCCCCGCCGCCAAAATCTCGCCCAACACGCCCAAGAAGCTCCAGTTCGTGCTGCCCGCCGGCGTCACCGAAGGCGAATGGACAGTGAGCGTCACCACCCAATACGCAGGTAGCTACCAGACGAAGGAGCCACGCACCTTCACCCTGCCCCGCCCCATCACCATCGGCGAAGTGCCCGAAGGCGGAGGCGGCAGCCAAAGCGGACAAGGAGGAGGCGGTGATGACGGCGAAGACCCGCTGGGCTGACCCCGCACCCCTTCACACCCGTTGGAGCGAACGCTCGAAAGCCCTTCGAACAATCGGTCGACACCCTTTCGAACGACCGTTCGAAACCCTATCGAGCGCCCGTTCCAACGACGTTGAAATGACCATTCCAACGACTATGAAATAAAAAATCGTACAAACTCCGTAACCAAAGACAATGAAACAAACATATATCCTCACCTCATTACTCTGCCTGACCACCCTGCTGATGCCAGGCTGCACCTCGCCCATCGGCAGCGGCGACGATCCCTCCTCTTCCACCCTTGCCATCAACTTCGGCACGCCACAGGCCGATACGCGCGCGGCAGTAAGTTCGTCCACCGACATGGGCGACTTCAGCGTATGGGGCGGATATGACGGCAACAACGTGTTCAACCAAGTAACTGTCCACTCCCCCGGCTGGACATACGATGGCGGCACACGATACTGGATTCCGGGGAAGACGTATAACTTCTACGCGGTGCATCCGGCAGGTGTCGGCAGCTGTGACAGTGACGGCACCATCACGATAGAAGACTTCGACTGCTCGAAGACGGGCAATGAGGCGGTGGACTTGATGACGGCGAGGGCGACGGGATTGGAAGGAAGCGAAGCACCGATGGTGGGGCTGAAGTTCGGGCATGAGTTGGCGCGGGTGAACTTCCAGGCCAAAGCTCAGGGGAGTAAAGTCACCATCACCTCTTTCAAAATAAACGGTGTATCCTATGCAGGAGATTTCTCGCAGCAGCCTTCCTCGGAAAGTGCCCAATGGACACCTAAAAAAGTCACAAGTGCAGGCGATGGATTCTTCTCCGTCACAAACATAATGATAGAAAATACCACCGACCTGCTGGGCGACCTCCTTATCCTGCCGCAACAACTGGAAACCGGCAAGCAGCAACTCGCTATCAGCTTTCGATACGACGGAGAAACAACCGACCGTACCCAGACAATAGACTTACGTATTGAAAACGGTACTACCGAATGGACAGCCAGCCAAAGCTATACCTATACGCTCGACCTGCGTACCGCCTTGCTCACACTTACCGTGACTATACAAGATTGGACGAAAGAAAATGCAGATGTGACCTGGGATCCCTCCAAATGATAAAAACAACCTACTTTCAACGATATGAATATGAACTTATACCCCAACAAGATGCACACCGTTCGCCAGATTCTGACACTGTGCGCGACGGCGTTTCTGACACTGGGCATCGCCTCATGCGATAGTAACAGTATCTTCCAACTGCCTCCCGCAGAGGGTAGCGCTTCGCTTACCCTGCGTATAGAAACGCCAGTTGCCACCCGCGTCGACAATGTCACCGACGAAGAATACGCATCCTTCGAGAACCGCATCAGCACGTTGCGTTTGCTCGTACTTTCGGAAAGCGGCAGCGTACTGAAAAACGAACCATTTACGGCAGAAGAACTTGCAGCGACATCGGGCCAGTACACCCATACCATCAGCGGGTTGCCTGTGGGAAAAGTAAACCTCTATCTGGTGGCCAACGAAGCTTCCATCGGAAAAGACTATAGCGACTCCAACAATTTCACCGGCGACATGGTAGATGCTCCTTCGCCTTCCGACCCCGGCACCACCATCAAAAAGCTTCTGATAACAGACAATGAGCGCGAACATTTCCCCGAACGCTACTCCCAACTGAGCGATCCAACCGATGCTTTACCCATGAGCGCACACAGCCGCGAAGTAACAATCAATCCGGGCGAAAACACGGCATCTCTCACGCTGATACGCAGTGTGGCCAAGCTGAAGATAGAGATAGTAAACGAACTGACCCGCACAATCACCATCAACGAAATGAGTTTCGGTGCCTTCATGGCCGACCGTTTCTATCTGTTTCAGGAAGAAAAACTTGACGTGCCATCCGATGCAAAATATGCGAGCATAAAATATGGCAATCAGGACGACGCAAGCCAACGCCTGGGAATCGAGATAGAAGGTGGTGCGACGCGTATCCTTGTACTCTATATCTATCCTTCATATGCCTGGACAAGCGGAACGGGCAGCTCTCCCTATACCATCGGATTCCGTACGCCCAATGCCACCTACGATCCGCTTCCATTTATCACCGCATCGAACCCGTTCAACTCCATTGCCCGAAACACTCAGGTCACCATCCGGGCATTGCTCCACACTGACAGTAACTTTACACTGAACTTCGAGGTGGAACCATGGGCAACAGAGATTATCGATGTACCCTCATTCGACTAGCTTCTAAAAAAAATAACAAGACCATGCTTATGATAACTATATTAAAAAGACTACAACATACACTTCTCTCCTGGCTGTTGTGCGCCACCGCAGCCGCAACCATCGCCGCATGTGCCGACGAGGAATGGATGTCGGGCAACCGCCGTCCCGTGCGCGAAGGTGTACCCGTCACCTTCGACCTCAGCTTCCGTACCGAAGACAACCGCGTGGAAACACGTGCCGCACAAGACGAGAGCAACGAAAGCCGCGTATACAACCTCTATGTACTCATCTTCGATGCCGACGGGAACAAGCACTACGGCCAGTTCTTCGATGATAATATCACTTTCACGGATGGTTACCGCAAAGGTTCCGTTGCCATAGAAACCACCTCACTGAACAACGCAACGGTGGTGTGCATAGCCAACCTTACCACTGACGGCGTACACACCGACTACAATGTAACAGAAACAGACATTCAGAATATACAAACACTGAATGCTCTGAAAGCATATGAGACGACTCTGGAAAACGAGGATTACGAACGTTCCACCCAGTTCTTCATGACAGGTTATGGGTATGAGACGGACGCACAGGGCAACAAGCTGGAGCCGGAAAGCACATCCATTACTATCCCCGACAATCTTGAACAGAAAGGTATCTACTGCATTCTCTCTCCCCGCCGCATGGATGCCAAGGTAACATTCAACGTAACCCTCGACAGGAGTAAATGGATGACCCTCGACTTCAAACCACGCACATGGCGCGTAATAAACATCCCCAAACAAACACCCCTGCTACAAGCCGACGACCCAACACAGCATATAGCAGACACCAAAGGAGATGACGCATACTTCAACACCACTGCTACCTCCTTCGAACTGGAAGAGCGCGACACGCAACAGGGCTCACGACTGACATCCTGCGGGTTTACCTTCTACATGCCGGAAAGCCGCCTGCAACCCAAGCAGACGATTGACGCAACCGGCCTCAGTGACAAAGAAGCCTACGCCCTGCGCGAAAAACGTGACGCCGGAGAAGACGGAAATTATCCCGACAAGCCCGGACAGAAATATGAAAACGGTGCCTTCACCTACGCAGCAGACCATGCCGCCTACGTGGAGATGATCGGTACGCTTTCTTATACCATCCCTGCAGGAACTACAGATGAGAACGGCATCTACTATCCCACCGATTATACCGTCAATGCCGACGTAACCCTCACCGTACACCTTGGCTATGCCGGTAAGAATCCCAACGACTATCGCACCCTACGCAACACGCACTATACCTACAACGTCAGCCTGCGCGGTCTGGACAACGTGGTAGTGGAAGTGACCAACGATGGGGACAAGCGTGAAGAGCCCCGTCCCGGCTACGAAGCCGATGTCATCTTCTCGTCTGAAGGAGTCTATACGATGGATGCACATTATGACCGCCAGCTCATCACCATCGACCGAAGTACGGTCGACAAACTCACTTGGGGTGTACAGACGCCCTTTACACAAGGCATCTACAACATCACCAACTATACGGATCTGAGCAATACGCCCGACCCGGGCACCGTAGCAAAGCTTTACGACTACAAATGGGTGAAATTTGCTATCAACAGCGACTACAAGGTGCCCGATGGACAATACGTCAAATACCCCGGCGACCAAAACTATAACGGAGGAACGGAAGGAGGAGGCAAGCCCTCTCCCTACTATAGCCCGAGCAGTAAATATCATTCTGACGATGCAGACAGCCAAACGGAAGCCGCCCGTATGTACGACATCCACGGTCTGCTGAAACGGCTGAAACAAGAATACACCGGAGGCCAAACTACCGGTACAGTCGCCATCACCGCTTTTGTGGACGAATATGTTTACGTCAAGCATCCTGAAACAGATACGGACATATTGTCCCAATGGAACAACTATGTAGATGCCGAAGACCGCCTGATGTACTTTGTAAACAGCGAAAACTCACAATATAGCCCCGACGGCAACTCCAGCATTGTAGAAGCCGTAAAGAGTTTCAGGCAGAACCCCATCCGCACTGTGTACAACACGAATAAAGGGTTGGGAACCGCTTGGGGTACGGAAAGTATTCTGAACGGCGACCGCCTCGCTCCAGGCAATGTAAGCAACGGTAGTTCAACCAGCAACGGCCGACTGAATACCATACAATGCCTGTTAGGCACAAATTACCAAAGTCCGTCAACAGACCTCCGTTGGTCTAAAGTACTTCAAGTGAACTTCAGCAATCCCGATGAACACTATATGCTACAATCGGGGTATCAGGACGCCCTGCATGCCACCCTGCTCCGCAACCGCGACCTCGATGGCGACGACATTGTAGATTACGACGAGATTCGCTGGTACCTTGCCGCTATTGATCAACTGGTGGACCTGTACATCGGAGAGCCTGCACTCGACTCGGATGCACACCTCTATCCCGATGATACCGGCAAACTCGTCAACGGGCACTACATTTATACATCCAGTTCAAACAACGGAGGCAATCCTTGGGTATATTGGTCGGAAGAGTGTGCCGCACTTGGAAGCTTTAATTCAGCAAATAGTAATATGGGCGGCAAATTTCCTTACCGCTGCCTCCGAAACGTTGGCATCCAAATCACTGATCCGGCTACAGAACCGACACCTTTAATCCCTATAGTAACGCAAGCAGAAACCGATGGGACTTATCTTATCGACTGCAGCAACCTCAGTGAGAAAGCCCGACGCACCAGCTTCGAAGCCGGTTCGTCACTGGGTAGTCATGATGACGAGTCGCCACAAAACAGGCCATATGCCAAGTTCAGAGTATCGGCAGGTACAAAAGAAGCTATTTTCCCAGAACCAATATGTATATGGGGGGGGATAATCGGATATAGCCCTTCATGGAATGATAAAAAATGGGGAGATTTTCAAACCCAGACTCCTTCGAGTGGTTACCGTACTCCAAACCTGCGAGAATTGCTTATCATGGCAACTCGTCTTCCGGATGACGCATGGATAAAAAAAGTTACAAGTAAAAAAGGACTTATAGAAAGTACCATGGACTTATTCTATTTAACCATGACTAAATTCAGCCGCGGCGGAGTTTATCCATATGGAGACCGTAATCATGGTTTCCGCCTGAATCCGCGCGATATGACATTCGGAGCTATTCCTAATAACGAAGGTAATGGTTATGTTCGCCCGGTAAAAGATGAAATGTAACAATGACACCCCGCCGTGAGGCGGGTCCCTTCCTTATATCGCTTAGCGAAGCGAGCGGGAAAATGCTTATTTATCGAAATAAGCAATTGTTTGTTTTGTTTAGCAAGCCATACGGTCACAAGCCGTGTGGCTTGCTTTTTACGTTGATTTTCACTACCTTCGCAACCGAAACCATAAAAACATGCCGCATGAGATACCTGGACCCTAAAGCAGACCTGACCTTCAAAAAGGTGTTCGGCGAACACCCCGACCTCGTCATCAGCATACTGAATGCACTCCTGCCCTTCGAGACGGAGGAGGAACACATCGTGGAAGTGGAATACCTCCCGATAGAACTGGTACCCGAAACACCGCTTAAGAAAAACAGTATCGTAGATGTGCGCTGCCGTGACGAACGCGGACGCATATTCATCGTCGAAATGCAGATGTTGTGGTCGCCCGCCTTCATGCACCGGGTGCTGTTCAACGCTTCCAAGGCATACGTCCGCCAGTTGGGCAGCAACGAAAAGTACGAACTGCTGCAACCCGTCTATTCGCTCAACCTCGTGAACGACGTGTTTATGCCCGACGTGGAAGGCTACTATCACGACTATCGCATCGTGCATATCGAACATTCCGACAAAATCATCGAAGGCCTACGCTTCATCTTTGTGGAACTGCCAAAATTCAAGCCGCAAACCTTCAGTGAGAAGAAAATGCATGTGCTCTGGCTGCGTTACCTCACCGAAATCAACGAAAAGACACGCATCATCCCTCCAGAACTAATGGAAAGCCCAGAAATCAGAAAAGCAGTGGAACAAATTGAAGAGTCAGCTTTCAGCGACGCACAGTTGGAAGGATATGACAAGTTCTGGGATGGCGTAAGGGTAGAAAAGACGCTGATAAGCGATGCGTTGAAAAAAGGACATGCTGAAGGACGAGCTGAAGGAAGGATTGAAGGTGAAAGAATAAAACAACTGGAAATAGCACGTAACCTGAAAAAACTGGGATTAAACACAGAAGCTATTTGTCAAGCCACAGGTTTATCTCTCCAGGAAGTAGAAGGTTTGTAGTTATTCCACAAATTTTGATATAGTCTCAAATAAAGGAAGCCAATATCATCATTGATAGAATTTACGTATTCCATCCCATAAATATTCAACAGGAGATAACACTTCAAAAGAGCATCTTTGCCAAAAAGGAGCTTTGCGGCTTGCTTTTCGGCCAAGAATGTGTACCTTTGCCCTTGTCAACCCTAAAGGAAAAACTATCATGAGACAAATAAGTATCGTATTTCTCCTCTGCCTGCTCACACTGACAGGCTTTGCCCAAAACGGCCAAACAAATATCGAACTAAAAGATATCGTGTCCGGACAATATCGCGCCGAAAATATTTATGGCGTTATCCCCATCCCAGGTGATGGCGAACACTATTCGCAGATGAATGCTGATCGGACACAAATCATCAAATACTCCTTTAAAACCGGCAAACAGGTAGAAGTACTGTTTGACGCAACAACTGCACGTGAGTGTCCGTTCAAGACATTCGACAGTTACAGCTTCTCGCCAGACGGAAGTATGCTGCTCATTGCTACAGAAACGACTCCCATATATCGCCGTTCGTACACAGCCGTACACTATCTGTACAGTCTGAAACGCAACATCGACGGTAAAATCAACAACGTTGTAGAACGTCTTTCGGACGGAGGACCGCAACAGGTACCCGTATTCTCGCCGGACGGAAGTATGGTAGCCTTTGTGCGCGACAACAACATCTTCCTCGTGAAACGTTACTTCGGCAACAGCGAAAGCCAGGTGACAAAGGACGGCAAACGCAACGAAATACTGAACGGTATCCCCGACTGGGTTTATGAAGAGGAGTTTGCCTTCAACTGTGCATTGGAATTCAGTGCTGACAGCAAAATGCTGGCTTTTATCCGCTTCGATGAAAGCCAGGTACCCTCCTACTCTTTCCCCCTCTTTGCCGGACAGGCTCCGCACATCAGTGCTTTCGAAAAATATCCGGGTGAATACACCTACAAATATCCCAAGACAGGCGAAGCCAACTCGAAAGTAAGCGTACACACTTTCGACATCAAGACGAAAGTAACCCGTAAGATGCAGGTTCCATTGGACGAAGATGGATACATTCCCCGCATCCGCTTCACACAAGACCCGAACAAACTGGCCATCATGACACTGAACCGTCACCAGAACCGTCTTGACCTGTACTTCGGCGATCCGCGCAGTACGGTCTGTAAACTGGCTTTGCGTGACGAAAGTGATACCTATATCAACGAAAGCGTATTCGACAATATTGTTTTCTACCCCGAACACTTCAGCTTTGTCAGCGAACGCAGCGGTTTCAACCACCTCTATTGGTACAGTATGGGAGGTAATCTGGTAAAACAGGTGACCGACGGACAATATGAAGTAAAAGAATTCTTAGGTTATGCACCCGAAGAGGGAGCCTTCTATTTCACAAGCAATGAAGAAAGTCCGATGCGTACAGCAGTCTACAAAATAGACCGTAAGGGCAAGAAAATCAAGCTGTCTACTAAAGAAGGAACCAATAGTGCACAATTCAGTACGGACATGAAATACTTCATGAACCGCTATTCGAATGCCAATACTCCTACCGTAATCACTTTGAACGACAATACAGGAAAAGTACTGACCACCCTGGTAGACAATGCTTCGCTGAAGAAGAAACTGGCAGCCTGCCAGATGCCACAAAAGGAATTCTTCACTTTCCAGACTTCGGAAGGAGTGAAACTGAATGGCTGGATGCTGAAACCCGCCAATTTCTCAGCTTCCACAAAGTATCCTGTCATTCAATACCAATACAGCGGCCCTGGATCGCAAGAGGTGAAGGATGCCTTCAACATCAGTTGGGAGAATTATATGGCTTCGCAAGGATACATCGTAGTTTGTGTAGACGGACGTGGCACAGGTGGACGCGGTGCTGAATTTGCCAAATGTACTTACCTGAACTTAGGTGTAAAGGAAGCTCGCGACCAAGTGGAAACAGCCCTCTATCTGGGTACGCTGCCGTATGTAGACAAGAATCGTATCGGCATCTGGGGATGGAGCTTCGGAGGCTACATGACACTGATGAGCATGAGCGAAGGCAGACCGGTGTTCAAAGCGGGTGTAGCTGTAGCGGCTGTCACCGACTGGAACTATTATGATACCATCTACGGTGAACGTTTCATGCGTACTCCCAAAGAAAACGGAGAAGGTTACAAAGCCTCTTCGGCCATTACACGTGCCGACAAACTGAGCGGAAACCTGTTACTGGTACATGGTATGGCCGATGACAACGTACACTACCAGAACTGTGCTGAATATGCCGAACAGCTGGTTCAGCTGGGCAAGCAGTTTGATATGCAAATCTACACCAACCGGAACCACAGTATTTTCGGCGGTAATACACGTCTGCACCTGTACACCAAACTGACTAATTTCTTCAAAAATAACCTTTAAGATTAATGGAGAATGAATCATTCTCCATTATCTATCATCAATCTTCATCATCGAAATGGAAAGAGTACGCAAGCCCGAATGGCTGAAAATAAATATCGGTGCCAACGAACGCTACACCGAAACCAAACGTATTGTAGAATCCCACTGCCTGCACACCATCTGCAGTAGCGGCCGTTGTCCCAATATGGGCGAATGCTGGGGAAAAGGGACTGCCACTTTTATGATAGGCGGCGACATCTGTACCCGAAGCTGTAAATTCTGCAATACGCTGACCGGGAAGCCTCTGCCCCTTGACCCAGGTGAGCCGGCACACGTAGCCGAATCTGTTTCGCTGATGAAACTGTCGCACGCAGTTGTCACCTCGGTAGACCGTGATGACCTGCCCGACCTTGGAGCTGCTCATTGGGCAAAAACCATTCGGGAAATCAGGCGACAGAATCCGGAGACAACCATTGAGGTGCTGATTCCTGACTTTCAGGGACGAAGAGAGCTGGTAGAACAGGTCATAGAAGCCCAGCCCGATATCATCTCACACAACATGGAAACGGTACGGCGTATCAGTCCACTGGTACGCAGTGCAGCACGTTATGACACGAGCTTGGAGGTATTGCATCAGATAGCCGAAAGCGGCATCACTACCAAATCGGGTATCATGGTCGGTTTGGGAGAGACACCGCAAGAAGTAGAAGAACTGATGGACGACCTACGCCGCATCGGATGCCATATCCTTACCATCGGCCAATACCTGCAACCCAGCCATAAACATTATCCGGTGGCCGAATACGTCACACCGGCGCAATTTGCCGCATACAAAAGGACAGGACTGGATAAAGGATTTACGCAGGTAGAAAGTGCTCCGCTGGTACGTTCGTCTTATCATGCCGAAAAACAGATATTGGCTATGAAGAAACGATGAAAGTACCACGAAACCACTTTCCACCCTCAATCTTATTCTTCAACAACCAATACCCGGCTATTGGGTAAATCCGGGATATAAATTTTTTCCCCATCGACAGTAATATCGGCTGGTCCTATCAATGGATTGGCAAGCTTCAGCTGGACGGGTACTATCTGGCGTGTCCGGAGGTCAATCTTACTCAGCTGTGCAGGTGTCCAATTGGTTATATAGATTGATTTTTTGTCGGAAGAGAAAGCTATCCCATCGTACTGTCCCGGGGTCTGAACAAATTTTTCTGGTTGAGGAGTATCTAAATTATCTATACGATAAATGATATGTTCGTCCTGCGTCTTGCCGTCTGCTGGATACGACGCTACATACATCACTCCGCTGTCTACCAGCAAACCGTTAGGACCAGGAATAGACGTCCATTCTACCGGAGCACCCGGATTGGCAGGATCGCTGATATCTATCCGGTAAATCTTGTCTGTATTGGTTACAGAAACGTACAGCATATTGCCCGAAGCAGCCAGGTCGTTGACAAACAAATCTCCCTCGGGAAGACGGATAATCCGAGGATGTTCACCGGGAACAGACAAATGGTAAACTACAATCTTATTGACATCGCAGACAAAAAGATAACCGTCTCTCTCGAACATGCCTTTCGGTGCGGATAGGTTTCCATCAGCAGGAACAATTATTTCAGTCTTTCCATCCTTGTGCCAGACAATATATCCCTTTCCTTCCGAATTAAGCGGATTCAATTCTGACGTGCCAAAATTGGCGATCAAAATACCACCGTTATAGGGATACGTACTTTCACAAAACCGTATGCCATCCTGCACTATCGCAACTGGTTCGATTTCCTGAGATACATTTTCGCGTGAGGCCTGCGCCTGTAAATTCACCGACAGCCCTATCAGAGCCATCCATAAAAATCCTTTTCTCATATAAAATTCATTTTTTAAATTGGTAATAAACAATCTGTTTCTCAAACGATTAATCATATACTGAATCATTAATTGCGAACTACTTGTACGCGAAATCGCGAATACCATACGTGTGCAACCGGAATAAGGGCAACGACCAATGCTATGACGATCAGCACCAGCAACAATTCGACAAACAGGCTCCATCCATATCGGGTAAATACGATACCCGTCAGCGAACCAATCAGACTGGAACCTGCATAATAGAACAGCCAGTAAATGCTGGTAGCAGTGCTTTTGGCAAAAGCAGCATGAGCCGATACTATACGGCTAGCCATCGTATGAGTACCGAAAAAAGCAAACGTAAACAGTCCTAATCCCAGGATCAGCACGCCCAGGTGCATCACCAACAGCAGTACAAGCCCTACACACATCAGCAAGAGTGCCCATTGCAACAACATCCCCGGATTGTACCTGTCGGACAAACGGCCGGTAACGAGTGAACCGGCTACCCCTGCCGTATACATCATAAATATCATGGCCACCACCTCGTGCGAAAGCCCGAATGCAGGTGAAACAAGCAAAACCGACAAATAATTGTACACACTGACAAATGTACCCATCGACAATGCAGCAACTAAATACATACAGATGAGTTGCGGATGAAGCAGCAAAGACTTCATTTGCCTGATTTTCTCTTTAAAGGATACAGGAACTACTGTCGAATGACCGGATGCGGGTATCTTGCGGATAAAGAAATACCCTAATACCAAACTTACTCCGCCAATCACAGCCACTGCATACTGCCACCCAACCCATTCGGACAGAAGAGTTCCTGCCACACGCCCGGACATGCCCCCAATAGTATTACCACTTAAATATAGGCTGATTGCCAGTCCTATCATCGGTTTGTCCACCTCGTCCGTCAGATAGGCCAAAGCCACAGCCGACACAGCAGACAAAGCCATGCCTTTCAGAAAACCGACAACAAGCAGCAAGGGGAATACGGTAATAAAGGCAGATGCCAAAGTCAGAACGGCAGAAACCAGTAATCCGATTCCCATCAGCCGCTCACGTACAAAGTCATCCGCCTTAAAAGCAAACAAAAACAGACCAACAGCCATCCCTAACGTAGAAGCTGACACCGCAAGACTGCTGTTGGCAAGATCGGTATGGAAAAACACACACAACTCGGAGAGCATCGGCTGAAAAAGATACAACTGTGCAAAGACAGACAAACCGGACAGAAACATACAGTTTCGTATGGTCCGGAATCTCTTACGGCTATCCGTAGCTATAGGTGTGCGAAGCATGGCTTTCATATTATGTCCTCCTCTTTTCAAGTTCTGATGCAGCAAAAGTAAACCATTAAACAAAAAAGGCATATATCTGAAAAACTCATATTTTCGATAGCATCTATCGGTAATAACGATAAGCCTATACAGCAACACGCACCCAAAACAATAGAGAAAAGATACTCACCAGCATCCATATATTACAATATCCTAAAAAGAACGAGTTTCTTCTTATGAAAAATTACTTTGATGCAGTCTAAACAGAGAAAAAGAAAAAACAATTGTCCCTTTGCTTGTGTTATACGTAAAAAGCAGAATCATACGAGTTATGGGTCAACAAAGAGTCTTATCATCCAAGTTCAACATGTCCGTAGGATTTCTTCCAGCCGTTATAGCCATATTGCTCAGCGGCTTCGCCTCACAGGACATATCGGTATACGCCGGTGCTGCAATGGGAATAGCTGCCAGTCTGCACAGCTATTTCCGAAAGGGAGCGTATATTCCTCAAATCATATTATATGCTACCACAACCATGCTGACACTGTTGGCCGTTATCGGTATTTTTACTGCCGACTATTGTTCCGACCTTTTATTCCCACTCATGATCGAAGGATGCTGCCTGCTAGTTCCTTTCCTCATATTTCTGAACCGCAAACGTTTCCTGAGGCGTTATCAATGCAAGTCGTCAGAATGTTGCAAACAGTTTTATGCGCAAGGAGCCGAAGCCGCCATCGTATCCTCCAGAGTCATTCTGCTTTTCGGTTTTCTGCATTTTCTTGGTCTGTTTGCCGCTTATCTGCTAAACAGTCCGGCCCACAGTGCCACAGGGTTCTTCCTGCTACACATCACTCCTCCGGCCGTGTTCATAGCCGGTATGCTGTTCAACCAGTTCGGCATCCTCTATTTCAACAGAATGATGCAGCATACTATTTTCCTCCCCATTGTCAACATACGGGGCAATGTAACCGGAAAAATACAGGCAGCCGATGTAGTCAACTGCCGGCGCGACTTCATTGTCCCCGTAGTGCGTATAGCCGTAGCGTCGCACGGGATGCTGTTCCTCCGTCCGCGTCCGCAATGCAGCAACTACGATGCCAACAAGACTGACCTGCTGATGGAAGACTACCTGATATATGGCGAGACACTGGAACAGTGTGTGCAACGCATTCTTAAGAAGAACGTTCCGGAATCCTGGAAGAAACACCTTTGCTTCAACCTGAAGTATCACTATGAAAACCATCAGACCAATCGTCTGGTCTACCTCTTCCTGCTCGATGTAGAAGACGACTCGGCCTTGTGCGACAGCAATTTCAGGGGAGCCAAGCTATGGACACTGTCCCAAATAGAGCAGAATCTGGGAATGAACTACTTCAGCGAGTGCTTCGAATACGAATACGAGCACCTGAAAGGCATTATTTATACAAGAGAAAAATACAAGGAATCTTAGACAGATCGGGCACCTTGCCGCGCCATTCGCTTACGGTACGTGTACGGATGTACTCGCCTTCGCAGGTAATGTTGGCTGCGATGCAGAGCTTCGTCTGCGGACGGCAATTGTGCAGAATATCCTCAACCATCTTATTGTTCCGGTAAGGGGTCTCGATGAACAACTGTGTCTGGTGTTCGGCATATACCCGCTGCTCCAGAGCTTTCAGCTTTTTAGCCCGCTCGGCGGGTTCGATGGGCAGATAGCCGTTGAAGGCAAAACTCTGACCGTTGAATCCGGAGCCCATGACAGACAGAATGATGGAGGAAGGCCCTACCAGCGGAACCACCTTCAGCCCCTTGCGCTGGGCAATGGCTACCACGTCGGCTCCCGGATCGGCCACAGCCGGACAACCGGCTTCGGAAATGACTCCCATGGACTGCCCTTCGGCAAGTGGTTTCAGATAACCCGATATGGCTTCGGGCGATGTATGCTTGTTCAGCGGATAGAATGTCAGCGAATCGATGTCGATACCCTTATCCACCTTTTTAAGAAAACGGCGTGCCGAACGCACATCTTCGACGATAAAGTGGCGTATCTGCAAGATAATCTCCTTATTATAAGCCGGCAACACGGTCTCGACCGGTGTATCGCCCAGCGTGACGGGCAAAAGATAAAGCGCTGTATCCATTCTGATTCAACTGAAATAAAGAATAATAATAAGAAAAAAGGCTGTGCCAGGACGGACACCGGCCACCGGCCGCATCGCGCACTGACACACCCTTGTTATGAAACATCCGGCGTTTAGCCGTAGATGATATTTCCGTTTGCGTCCTTATACTCATCCAGGCCCTTCTCATAGGTAGCCATGGCGCGCAGACTCATACCTACGCTGGAGAAACCTCCGTCGTGATACAGGTTCTGCATGGTCACCTTGCGGGTCAGGTCGGAGAACATGACAATACAATAGTCGGCACATTCTTCGGCTGAAGCGTTGCCCAGCGGAGACATGCGGTTGGCAAAGTCGAACAGTTTGTCCATACCCTTCACACCCGAACCGGCTGTAGTCATGGTAGGCGACTGCGAGATGGTATTGATACGTACATGATGCTCGCGACCGTAGATGTAGCCGAAGCTGCGGGCGATAGACTCCAACAGAGCCTTGGCGTCGGCCATGTCGTTGTAGCCGTAGAATGTACGCTGTGCAGCCACGTAGCTCAATGCCAGAATCGAACCGTATTCGGCTATGGCATTCATCTTCTTGGCTGCCTGAATCATTTTATGGAAAGAGACGGCTGAGATATCCAGCGTCTTGCTCAACATGTCGTAGTCCAGGTCGTCGTACGTACGTTTTTTACGCACATTGGGAGACATACCGATAGAATGCAGCACAAAATCAATCTGACCGCCCAATACTTCCATCGAACGTTTGAAAACATTTTCCAGATCTTCCACGTTCGTGGCATCGGCGGGAATCACTTCGCAGTGCAGCTTCTCGGCCAGTGCGGACACTTCACCCATGCGCACGGCAACAGGAGTGTTCGACAACGTAATAACAGCACCTTCTTCTACTGCTTTTTCTGCTACTTTCCAGGCAATGGACTGCTCATTCAGAGCACCGAAGATAATGCCTCTTTTTCCTTTCAACAAATTGTAACTCATACTTACATTAATTAAATTGAGGGCACAAAGATAGGAAGTTTATCCGTAAGTCTGACGAAAATTATTGAAAGAAAGCACCAAAAGACAAAAAATCCACCTAAAACTTCAATTTATCCACCTAAAACTGTGCGGATAATGATACTTTTGTAACAGGATTCCATGCGACGGGCAACCGGCAAGCCGTTGAAAAAACAGGCCAAAGTGCAGGATGCCCCGGCAAAGGAAGACCGTAACTGACACTATACATCCGATACCATGAAAAGAAGAAAACTGATTCTACTGTGCCTTCTGTGTGGCACATCGCTCTACTCGGCTGCCCAGGAAAGCCGCAGTTTCCGACTGGAAGTCAGAAACACGTGGACGCACGAACAGACGGACGCACCGGTCGTCGTAAAACTGAGCGACCTGAAAACCGGCTTCGACGTACTGTCGGCCACGGTGACAGACGGCGTACGCGAAATACCGTCCCAGCTGGACGACCTGGATGGCGACCGGAAAGCCGACGAGCTGGCTTTCGTCATCGACATGCCTGCCCAAAGTACCCGACAGATCGACATCACCTTGTCCGCAGCTTCGGCACAGAAGACCTATACGCCCCGCGTATCGGCCCAGTTGCTGATACGCGACGCCAAGAAGGGGAAACACGCCCCGATACAGTCGGTCACCGTGCCAGGCACGACTAATTTCTATAATATGGTATACGGTCATGGCCCCATGTTCGAATCGGAACTGGTGGGCTACCGCATCTACTTCAACGAGAAGCAGACCATCGACCCCTACGGAAAGTTCACCCCAAGGCTGGAGCTGACCGAGAGCCAATTCTATCCCACCGACGAACAGCTGGCACGAGGCTTCGGCGATGACGTGCTGATGGTGGGCAACAGTTGCGGCATCGGCGCCCTGAAGGGATGGGACGGGCAGAAAGCTGTCCACATCGCCCCGGTGGCCTACCGCACGGAGCGCATCCTGGCGTGCGGACCGGTGCGTGCTGTTGTCGAGGTGGAAGTGCAGGGATGGGAGTATCAGGGCAGCCGCCTCGACATGACCAACCGTTACCTGCTGTATGCCGGACACCGCGACCTGCGCATCGAGACTTCTTTTTCGCGTCCGCTGGACGAAGAAGTGTTCTGCACCGGCGTACAGAACATCATGGGCAACGAGACCGTTTCCTACAGCGACCACCACGGACTGGTGGGAAGCTGGGGACGCCACTGGCCCGTGAACGACACCGTGAAATACGCCAAAGAGACCATCGGCATTGCCACCTGCATTCCCCAGCGATACGTCCGCCAGGAAGTGGCGGACAAGGATAACTTCCTGTATACGCTGGCGGCTCCCGGCGAACGGGGCTTCTGCCACTACACCATGTTCACCTCGCGCAAGGAGACCTTCGGTTTCCCCGATGCCAAGGCTTGGTTCGGCTACATGCAGGAGTGGAAAGACAAGCTTCAGCATCCCATAGAAACCCGTCTGCTGCCATGATCCGAACCTGATATACATCCGAATTTTACGTAAGGCAGACCGGCGCACACACGAGACCGGCTGCCCATTCACCAAACATAAACAGTCTGTTTTCCATGAACATCGTAAAAACACTATTCAGCCTGGGGTTGCTGGCAGCCGTGCCAATGGCGGCCCAGCAGAAAGAGTACGTATCGCAAGTATGGGTAGCCGACCGGGGCGACGGCACTTATCAGAACCCCGTCCTCTATGCCGACTATTCCGACCCCGATGCCTGCCGCGTAGGCAATGACTTCTACATGACCAGCTCCAGCTTCAACTGCCTGCCGGGCTTGCAGATACTGCACTCCAACGATCTGGTCAACTGGCGCATCATCGGTGCAGCCATTCCTTACCGCCTTACTCCTGTCAGTACCCCCGAACGCCCCGAACACGGCAACCGCGTATGGGCACCCGCTATACGCCACCACAACGGCGAGTTCTACATTTTCTGGGGAGATCCGGACCAGGGAGTCTTTATGACCAAGGCCCGCGACCCGCAGGGGCCGTGGACCGAACCCGTACTGGTGAAGGCCGGACAGGGCATCATTGACCCTTGCCCCCTGTGGGACGACGACGGACAGGTCTACCTGGTACACGCCTATGCCGGCAGTCGTGCCCAGCTGAAGAGCGTCATCGCCATCTGCCAGCTGAACGAAGAGGCCACACAGGCCGTCACCCCATCGCGCATCGTCTTCGACGGGCATGAGGCTCATCCGACGTGCGAGGGTCCCAAGTTCTACAAGAAAGGCGGCTATTACTACATCTTCCATCCCGCCGGAGGCGTACCTACCGGCTGGCAGGTAGTGCTACGCTCGAAGAACGTCTACGGCCCTTACGAGTGCAAGACCGTGCTGGCACAGGGCAATACCTCCGTCAACGGGCCGCACCAGGGCGCATGGGTGGACACCCCGACCGGCGAGGACTGGTTCCTGCACTTCCAGGACGTGGGTGCTTACGGACGTTTGGTGCACCTGCAACCTATGAAGTGGAAAAACGGATGGCCCGTCATCGGCACCGATCCCGACGGCGACGGATGTGGCGAACCCGTGCTGTCGCACCGCAAACCCGACGTAGGCCGCACGTATCCCGTCTGTACACCGCAGGAGAGCGACGAGTTCGATGGCTATACCCTTTCACCCCAATGGCAGTGGCATGCCAACATCAACGAGAAGTGGGCCTACTATGCAGGCAACCACGGCTTTGTCCGCCTGTACTCATACCCGGTGGTGCCGCAGTACAGAAACCTGTGGGATGTAGCCAACCTGCTGCTTCAGAAGACGCCTGCCCCCAACTTCACCGCTACGATGAAGCTGACCTTCAGCCCCACAAAGCAATACAAGGGCGAACGCACCGGACTGGTAGTGATGGGTATGGACTATGCCGCGCTGGTGCTTGAAAACACGGCCGGCGGACTGACCCTCTCGCAAGTAGTGTGCCACGGTGCCGACAAGGGACAGCCGGAACAGGTCAACGCGTCGGTCGGCCTGAAGGAAGGTACCGTCTACCTGCGCGTCAAGTTCGGGTGCGACGGCCGGAAGATAGCCCAAAGCGAAGGCGGGCACGACCTGCTCGTGACGTGCGACTTCAGCTACAGCACCGACGGCCGGACATTCAGCCCGCTGGGCATTACCTTCCAGGCACGTGAAGGCAAATGGATAGGCACCAAGGTGGGCACCTTCTGCACCCGCCCCGCCATCAAGGCCAACGACGGAGGATGGGCCGACGTAGACTGGTTCCGCATCACCCCGTAAGCAGGGATTCTGCAAAACATTATAACCCTCAGCAGATAAAATCACAAACTGCTGATAATCATATGCATATGTGTTGACTATCTAAGTATACGACTGAGGTACCCTTGGTCGTATACTTAGACCTCCTCAGTCGTATACTTAGGTACCCTCGGTATACGACCGTGGTTGTCAGCATCCCCATCTGTCAATATTTATCAGATACACCACCCTCACCGGCTTCCGTACCCGCAGCAGACAGGCGCATTGCAGATGTGACCGGAAAATGTTACCTTTGCCGCCGGAAAATAAAACCTGTGAAGATGAAGAAACTGATAATATTCGACCTCGACGGTACACTGCTCAACACCATTGCCGACCTGGCACAGAGTACCAACCACGCCCTTAACGCTTTGGGCTATCCTACCCACGACGAAGCGTCGTACAAGTTCATGGTGGGCAACGGCATCAACAAGCTGTTCGAACGCGCCCTGCCCGAAGGAGAGAAAACCGAAGAGAACGTCCTGCGGGTACGTGCCCAGTTCATCCCCTACTACGACTGCCACAATGCCGACCGCAGTCGCCCCTACCCCGGCATAACCGAACTGCTGGAGCAGCTACAGTCGCAACACACCCTGCTGGCGGTGGCCTCGAACAAGTATCACGCCGCCACCACGAAGCTCATTGCCCACTATTTCCCGCAGATACGCTTTGCCGCCGTCTACGGCCAGCGCGAAGGCATTGCCACCAAACCCGACCCGACCATCGTGGCCGACATCCTGCGCGACACCGGTGTGCAGCCCGAAGACGTGCTCTACGTAGGCGACTCGGCTGTCGACATGCAGACCGCCCTCAACGCCGGTGTCACGGCCTGTGGTGTCACCTGGGGCTTCCGCCCGCGTACCGAACTGGAGGCGCTCAACCCCGCCTACATCGTCGACCAGGCATCCGACATACTGAAAATAGCAAACAAATGATACCGGCAGCCGCCTCACTTTTCTGAAGAAGGCGGCTGCTTTCTTTTCCACCCACCTTTCCGGCCGCCAACCGGCTGCAACACGGCAAACACCACGCTACGCCCCTCCCCATCGGTGATTAGCCAAAAAATACACCAAAACAGACAATTTCTGCACATCGGTTTAGGGAAAGATCGGTACTTTTGTCAACGGCAGCACTTCCACCCCATCGCCGGAAGCACTGCCCCGAAAAAGTATAACCTTTTAGTACAATCGATATGACCATGAATTACCAGACATCTTCCCTTTCGCAAAAGCCCTCCGGCTTCCTGAGAAAGTTGTTTTCGCTTTCAGCCCTTACGGCCCTGCTGCTGACAGCCAGTGCATGTAGCAGCACCCCCAAGTCGGCAATACCGGCAAGTCCCGTCGCCGATATCTACGAAGGCCTGCCCTTCGAGATGCCCCGTGTGGAACGTCCCAGCTTCCCCGACTTCCAGGCCAACATCACCGAGTTCGGTGCCAAGAACGACGGCATCACCCTGAACACGCAAGCCATCAACGACGCCATCCGCTCTGTCAATCAGAAAGGTGGCGGAACGGTCATCATCCCCGAAGGAATCTGGCTCACAGGTCCCATCGAACTGCTGAGCAACGTTAATCTGCATACCGAAAAGAACGCTCTCGTCCTGTTCACCGACGACTTCGAGGCCTATCCCATTATCGAAACCTCGTTCGAAGGACTGAACACCCGCCGTTGCCAGTCGCCCATCTCGGCACGCAACGCCGAGAACATCGCCATCACCGGCGACGGTGTATTCGACGGCTCGGGCGACAGCTGGCGCCCCGTCAAGAAGGGCAAGCTGACCGCCTCGCAGTGGAAAGCACTCGTCCAGTCGGGCGGCGTGGTCGACAACGACATCTGGTACCCCACCCCCGGCTCGCTGAAAGGTGCGCAGGCCTGCAAGGAGTTCAACAATCCCGAAGGCATCGAGACCGACGAAGAGTGGAACGAAATACGCCCCTGGCTGCGCCCCGTACTGCTCAGCATCGCCAAGTGTAAAAAGGTGCTGCTCGAAGGCGTCACCTTCAAGAACTCGCCCAGCTGGTGCTTGCATCCGCTGTCGTGCGAGCACATCACCATCGACAACGTAAAAGTATTCAACCCCTGGTACTCGCAGAACGGCGACGCCCTCGACCTGGAGTCGTGCACCAACGCCGCCATCACCAACTGCATCTTCGACGCAGGCGACGATGCCATCTGCATCAAGTCGGGCAAGGACGAGGATGGAAGAAAGCGTGGCGAACCCTGCCAGAACGTCATCGTACGCAACAACATCGTCCTGCACGGACATGGAGGCTTCGTGGTGGGCAGCGAAATGTCGGGCGGCGTAAAGAACATCTACGTGGCCGACTGTACCTTCCTCGGCACCGATGTAGGTCTGCGGTTTAAGAGCACCCGCGGACGCGGCGGAGTGGTAGAAGGCATCTACATCGACCGCATCCAGATGATTGACATCCCCTACGAACCACTGCTGTTCGACCTCTTCTACGGCGGCAAGGCAGCCGGCGAGGAGAGCGAAGACGACCTGCAGGGACGCATGAAGGCCGAGATACCGCCCGTAACGGAAGAAACACCTGCCTTCCGCAACATCCACATCGCCAACGTCACCTGCAAGGGTGCCGGCCGTGCCATGTTCTTCAACGGACTGCCCGAGATGCCTATCGATAACGTCACCATCAGCAACGTCACCATCAGCGACGCCAAGCAGGGCATAGTCATCAGCCAGGCGCGCAACGTCACCCTGGAGAACGTACACATCGGCACACCAGGCGAGGCCATGCAGATAAAGAATGCACAAGACATCCGCGTCGACGGCCAGACCTATCAGAACCCCGGTCCGAAAGCCATGCCCGTCAAGATGTAAAACCCGTCGATAACGGCACGTAACAACAGACAGTAACCGCCGCAGAGGCAGACAACCAGTCTGCCTCCTGCTGCACAAACCATACAATCCATTAAAACTGCAATATGAGCAAGATAAACTCCAAAGTGGCCGCATTCACACTGGCCGCCATCATCGCTTCACTTCCCTCGCTCAGCCTGGGATGCTCCGACGGAAACAGCCCCGAGACAACTCCGGAGCCCCCTTCCGACGAGGAAACACTGACCACCTATCCCACGCCCGACCGCTCCACCATCCCAGCCTTTCCCGGTGCCGACGGAGCAGGCAAATACACCACCGGAGGGGCAGGCGGAACCGTTTACACCGTAACGTCGCTCAAGGACGACAGCTCGCAAGGCACCCTGCGCTGGGCCATCAACCAGAAGGGAGCCCGCACCATCGTCTTTGCCGTCAGCGGCATCATCGAACTGCAACAGCCGCTCAAGGTGCGCAACGGCGATCTGACCATCGCCGGACAGACCGCACCGGGCGACGGCATCTGCCTGAAAAACTATACGTTCAATATACAGGCCGACAACGTCATCGTCCGCTTTATCCGCTCGCGTATGGGAGCCGACATCGTGCAGAAAGGCGACGACGCCATGAATGCCTATCAGTCGCACCGCAACATCATCATCGACCACTGTTCGCTGAGCTGGAGCACCGACGAGTGTGGCACGTTCTACGACAACAGTAACCTGACCCTGCAATGGTGCATCATCAGCGAAAGTCTGGCCAACTCCATACACGAGAAAGGCGCACACGGCTACGGTGGCATCTGGGGAGGACAACCCGCCTCGTTCCATCACAATCTGCTGGCCCACCACACCAACCGCACGCCCCGCCTCTGCGGCAGCCGCTACACCGGCAAGCCCGACGAGGAGAAAGTAGAACTCTTCAACAACGTCATCTACAACTACGGCAGCGAAGGTGCCTATGCCGGAGAGGGCGGCTCGTACAACTTCCTGAACAACTACTACAAGCCGGGACCCTATACGGCCACCAAGAGCTCGTACAACCGTCTGTTCACCGCCTATGCCGACGACGGCACCAACACCAATGCCAAAGGTGTGTACGGCCACTTCTACTTCGACGGAAACTACATGGATGCCACCTGCTCCAAGCTAAGCGACAAGCAGCGCACCGCCATGGCCAAAGTCAACGCCGACAACACCGCAGGCCTCATCCTGAAAAACGATTTTGCCTCCAAGGACGACGTACTGGCTAAAAGCTCCTTCAACATAGCCGAGCACACCTCGCTGCAACCGACTGCCGAAGCCTACGAATCAGTTCTTCGCCTGGCCGGTGCCTCGCTGAAGCGCGATGCCTGCGATGCCCGCATCGTCGAAGAAGTACGCCAGGGCACCTATACCTACGAAGGTTCGAATGGTAGTACCAACGGCATGATCGACCAGCCTGCCGACGTAGGCGGATGGCCCGAATACCAATCGGCCGATGCCCCCAAAGACAGCGACGGCGACGGCATGCCCGACGAATGGGAGAAAGCACACGGCTTGAACCCCGATGCAGCCGACGGCAGTGCCTACAACCTGAGTTCCCAGTACACCAACCTGGAAGTCTACCTGAATGAATTGGTCAGCCACATTGCCGAAACAGGCATTTCAGGCCAATAACAGGACGGCTGGTAACAGACGGGCAGGCAGATTGTCAGCTCCGTGTCATACAGCTCCTGCCTCCCCCCTTCAGGCACCGTAAAAAATGGAAGAATAACAAAAAGTACCAACCTAAAAACAATTTTTGCACATTCTATTTTTTACATCCATATACATTTGCAATAAGGAATTAACAGTGTGTTCAAACACGCTTCTGGAATAAAACATAATTTAATTTATAACCATGCAAAACAAGTCTAACAAGATGAAAAACATGCGCGCCGTGTTACTATCTTTATTAGTAACCCTGATATCGCTCAGCGTATCCGCGCAGAATGTGACCGTAACTGGTACAGTGAAAGACAAAACGGGAGAAACCGTGATCGGAGCTTCCGTAGTTGAGAAAGGGAACACCGGCAACGGTACCATCACCGACATCGACGGCAAGTTCACCCTTTCTGTCCCCTCCAACGCAACGTTGGTATTCTCGTATGTAGGAATGACAACGCAGGAAATCCCCCTGAAAGGACAAACAAAGATTCAGGTAGTAATGTCCGACGACGCCCAGGCACTGGAAGAAGTAGTGGTCATCGGTTACGGTTCGGTAAAGAAGAAAGACCTGACCGGTTCGGTAGCTACCGTCAGCTCCGATGTACTGGCAGCAGTACCCGTTGCCTCGGCCACTGAAGCCCTGACCGGTAAAATGGCCGGTGTGCAGATCACCACAACAGAAGGTTCACCCGATGCCGAAATGAAGATCCGCGTACGTGGTGGCGGCTCCATCACCGGTGACAACACACCTCTGTTCATCGTTGACGGCTTCCCCGTGGAATCCATTTCCGACATCCCCGCTTCCGAAATCGAAGACATCACCGTACTGAAGGACGCTTCTTCGACTGCCATCTACGGTTCGCGTGGTGCCAACGGTGTAATTCTGGTAACTACCAAGTCGGGTAAGGAAGGCAAAGTCAGCGTCAACTACAATGCTTACTATAGCTGGAAGAAAATGGCCAAGCAGCTCAACACCCTAAGCAGTGCCGACTATGCTAAATGGCAATACGAATTTGCCATGCTGAAAAGTGGAAAGCCTGACCAGATCAATCCTTCAACCTATACCGATATCTTTGGTAACTATCAGGACATCGACTTGTACCAGAACGTACCCGAAAACAACTGGCAAGACCAGGTATTCGGCCGTACTGGACATACTTTCAACCATAACCTCAGCATCAGTGGAGGTAGCGACAAGATGAAATTTACGTTCAACTATGCACATATGGACGATAAAGCCATCATGTTGGGTTCGAGTTACAAGCGAGACAACCTGAGCCTGAAACTGAACTACAAACCGGTGAAAAGGGTTAGCCTCGACTTTTCAGCCCGCTACTCCGATACCCACATCAGTGGAGCTGGTGCCAACGAATCGAAGACAGAAGTTTCAACTGCCGACTCGCGTATGAAGAATGTGATGGTTTTCTCACCGTTCAATTATGCAAGCTTAAGCGAAGGATACGACCCGGACATGAACCTGACCCAGCCTCTGACATCGGTGTATGACAATGACCGTCTGCAAGACCGCCGGACATTCGACTACAACGGAAGTTTCACTTGGGAAATCATTGACAACCTGAAGTTCAAGACTGAATTCGGTCTGCAATACTATACAAACGACGATAAACGTTTTTATGGTATTTCGACCTATAACGCCCGCGTAAACGGAAACAATCAGCCCATTGTTGTCTTTACTGAAAATGGTCGTGAAACATTCCGCAACGCAAATACACTGAGCTACGACTTTAAGAAGTTGATCAAAAGCGAAGACCATCATCTGAACCTGTTGGTAGGACAAGAGCTTATCAAGGTGAAAAGCAATACCGATACAGACGAAGTGCGCTACTATCCTACGCAATTCACATCCAGCCAGGCTTTCACATTGAGCAGCCAGGGAACAGCTTACAGCACCAACAAATTCATCAATGCCGATGATGTGCTCCTCTCTTACTTCGGACGTGTCAATTATGACTATCAAAGCAAATACCTCGTATCAGCCACGTTCCGTGCCGATGGTTCTTCCAAGTTTGCAAAAGACAATCGCTGGGGCTTCTTCCCCTCAGCAGCCGTTGCATGGCGCATCTCTTCGGAAAACTTTATGGAAAGCACACGTAGCTGGTTGGACGACCTGAAACTTCGTGTCAGTTACGGTACTGCCGGTAACAACGACATTGACAGCGATCAGATGCGTACAATCTGGTCGGCAGGAAGCGGTAGCGCTTTGGGATGGATCAACAACGTTTCCAGCTTCTGGACAACCGGTTCGTACATGTCGAACCCCGACCTGAAATGGGAAACGACGCATACGCGTAACATCGGACTCGATTTCTCTATCTTTGGAGGACGTCTGAACGGTACGGTTGAATACTACTGGAACAGTACCAAAGACCTGCTCATCGAATTCCCAGTTTCCGGTACAGGATACAGTTATCAATGGCGTAACCTGGGTGAGACAGAAAACAAAGGTTGGGAAATCAGCCTGAACTGGGACATTGTCAACAAGAAGAACTTCGGCTTAAGTTTCAACGGCAATATCGGCTTCAACAAGAATAAAGTCGTTTCTTTGGGCTCGTTGAACGAATATGCGGCAGCCTCCAATTGGGCCTCTACCGAAATCGGTTCGGACTATGTAGTACGTCCGGGTTCTCCCATCGGACAGATCTACGGATACGTATGTGACGGACGCTACGAAGTAGATGATTTCGAAGGCTACGATGCTGCAAACAATAAGTGGATTCTTAAGGAAGGCGTAGTCAACGACAGCGAAGTCATCGGTGAAAAGATGCTCCGCCCGGGTGCACTGAAACTGAAAAACGTAGATGGAAGTGAGGACGGAAAGGTGACCGCAGCCGACCGTACCATTATTGGCGATACGAATCCTGTAGCTAGTGGAGGTTTCGGACTGAACGCCAGAGTTTATAATTTCGATATCGCAGCCAGCTTTACCTACAGCATTGGCAACGACGTATACAATGCCAACAAGATAGAATATACCACTGCCGGAAACAACACCAGCTACCGTAACATGATTGACATCATGTCCGACGGCAAACGCTGGACTAACCTCCGTGCCGATGGTACCATCAGTAACGACCCGGTAGAACTGGCCGAAATGAATGCGAACACCACCATGTGGTCACCATGGATGAACCAGAACGTACTGACAAGCTGGGCCATAGAAGACGGATCGTTCTTACGTCTCAACACACTGACCGTAGGTTATACTTTACCGAAATCATTGACCCGCAAAGTCGGCATCAACAATCTGCGTTTCTATGCTACAGGCTATAACCTGCTCTGCATTACCGGCTACTCAGGCTTCGATCCGGAAGTATCTACCAGAACCAAAACTGCTCTGACACCGGGAGTGGATTACTCGGCATACCCCAAAAGCCGCCAGTTTGTAATCGGTGTAAACTTGAACTTCTAAACCATCTATTGTCATGAAAAATAAATTATATACTACGCTTACAACCGCATTCATAGCCGGAGGATTCCTGCTGTCGGCCTGCGGTGATAATATTCTGGATACACAGTCACCCTCTTCTATGGATGACAAGAACATATTCTCAATCTACGACCTGGCCATCGGTACCATCAACAATATCTATACTTACTATGGCGAGCAGAACCACCGTGCACGTTATTTTTGCTACTATGGCATGAATACCGACATAGAATGGCTGAACGGTTCGGACGGAGGTGATGACAAAGCCAATATGGTCAACTACAATACGTTGCCCAATAACGGCCAATTAAACATTGCCGATGCCAAAGAGCCCTGGTCGAACATCTATTCAGGCATCGAGAAAGCAAATCTGGCCATCGAAGGCTTACAGGCATACGCCGACTTAGAAAACGACGAAGGTCTGCGCCAGCTGTATGGCGAGGCACTGACCTTACGCGCCATTGCCTATATTGACCTGATCAATGCCTGGGGAGACGTACCGGCACGTTTCGTAGCCATTACACCCGAAACAATCAACCTGCCACGTGAAGACCGGGATGTCATCTACAAACAAATCATAGCCGATCTGCAAACCGCACAGGAATATGTAGCATGGCCCAACGAACGTAGCGATACGCAAACAGTAGAACGTATCAACAAGGCATTCGTAAAAGGCTTCCTGGCACGTGTCTGCATGCAGGCCGCAGGCTATTCGCTTCGTTCCGACGGTACAGTGCGCCAAAGTTCTGATCCCGATCTGTCAGTATCCGTACTCTACCCCATTGCCTTGCAGGCTTGTAAGGAAGTTATGGATCAGGAAGGAAGATATGTGGCACTGAAAAGCAATTTTGTAGATGTATTCAAAGGCAACTGTCAGGATGATATCGCTGCCGGCGGTGAATCGCTTTGGGAAGTGCCTTATGCAAATTCTCCTTCCGCACGCGGACGTATGGTTTACACCTACGGCACCAAACACGAAGCAATCGACCAGTTTGTAAAAGCCAAACAAGGCGGACAGGTAGGTCCTCTGCCCAATGTATTCTTCGATTATTCCATCAAGGACAAACGCCGCGACGTGACTTGCGTTCCCTACACGTGGGTAGAAAAGAATGCCGGTTCTGGAGTAGCCGTACAAGAGCTCAGCACACTCAAAAGCTGGTATTTCGGCAAGATGCGTTACGAATGGATGACACGAGGCGCTTCCATCAGTTCTACCGATGACGGTATCAACAAAATCTACATGCGTTATGCCGACGTGGTACTGATGCGTGCCGAACTGGAGAATGAGCTGAATGGTCCCAACGCTGCTGCTCCGTACTTGAAGCAGATACGTCAACGTGCTTTCGACCCAGCTGATTGGGCTACCGAAGTAGAAACTTATGTCAGCAATGCCAGTGCCAGCAAACAAGCCATGTTCGATGCAATCGTCGACGAACGTGCGTATGAATTCTGTGGCGAAATGCTGCGCAAAGCCGACCTCATCCGCTGGAACCTGCTGAAAGCCAAAATGGATGAAGCCAAAGAAAAGATGTACCGTTTACGCGAACTGCAAGGTGAATATGCCGATCTGAATCCTTACCTGTACTACAACATGGTGGACTACAGCGACGGAGCAGACGGAAAGACCTATGCCGAAACGGCTCTGCAGATATATGGCTTGAACCACGGTGAAACGGAAGAGAACCCCGAAGGCTACGAATATACCTCGTCCAACTCGCAAGGCGAAGTTTCCAAATGGATCAGTACCAGCAACCTGCCCGACGACAAAATAGAATCGCTCTATGCACGCGACCCGGACAAATATACATACTGGCCGATCTTCCAATACAACCTGGATGCCAACCCCTTGCTTGAGAACTATTCATGGTATTAAATAAACGGACTAATAAACAATAAACTACAATGAAAAGAAATATAATATACACCGCCTTCATGATAAGCTTACTGACCATGGGCGGTACACTGATAACGTCTTGCGAAGACATCGACCCGGTGCAGGAACTGAACCTGAGCCGCGTTCTGTCACCCACTGACCTGAGTGTACGTATTCGCAACCAAGTGAACATCGAAGCCAGTTGGGGCGTAGTGGATGACCGCACCCAAAGCTATACGCTGGAACTGTATGAAGGAACTTCAGCCGAAGGTACTCCCGTCGTACAGCAAAGCGGAATTACGAGCACTACGTACACCATCAGCTCGGGAACAATGGGCGAAACCACCTACCTGCTGCGTGTAAAAGCAGTGGCCGAAGGCATTGAAGACTCGAAATGGGCCGAACTTACGACCACCACACTGGCCGAACAGATCTTCAATAGCGTAGCTTCTGCCGACATTGCCGCATTGTCTGTTACACTGCGCTGGCCGGCCGGAGAGGCTGCCGACCTTATCACACTGACACCTGCTGAGGGTTCTACAGCACCGGTTGTGACCTACAACGTCACTGCCGAAGACGTAGCCAACGGATATGCCGTCATCGAAGGACTGACAGAACAGACTGAATACACCGCTATAATGACCCTGAATGGCCGCACACGTGGCACCGTTACCTTCAAGACAGCCATTGATACCGGCGACATGACTCAAATCGCTGCCGACGCCGACTTGGCCGCAGCCTTGGATGCAGCCGAAGAAGGAGAAAGCTTTGTCCTGATGGGAACAAACTACGAATTAGGTAGTTATGCCGTTACCAAGTCGTTCTCGCTGACATCACTCGACCCCAACAGCCCGGCTATCGTACACGGACGCTTTACAGTAAGCGCACCGGTAAGCTCAATAACCCTTGCCAATATCGTATTCGACGGCCAAGGCGATACGGACAACATCCTGGAACTGAAAGATGCAGCAGCCAACCTGGGAACACTGACCATTGAAGGATGCGAAATTCGGAACATGGGTAAACACATCATGTACAACAATGCGAAAGGCACATTTGGCGACATTGTCATCAATAACTGTATCATCGACGGCATCGATGACGGAGGTGGCGACGGATTCGACATTCGCGGAGGCTCATTGCAATCGCTCACTGTCACCAATACCACCATCAGCAACGGAGTCAGAACCCTGCTGCGTTGCCAGGTAGCCAACACGGTAAATGTCACCTTCCAGAACTGTACATTCTACAACATCTGTACATTGGACAACTCGAACAACAGCGGACTCTTCCAGATGGACAAGACCAACGACAGCAGTCTGCTCACCGTTAAGAGCTGCCTTGTATACGGTGTAGGAACTGACAGCCCAAGTGCTACGGAATCGGGAACATGGGCCAGAAGTTCCAAGTTCAAAGCCAGTGCCGAATACAGCAACAACTATTACTATAACTGTCCGAACCTGTGGGCAAGCCTTTACAAAGACGATCATTCAGCCGTAGCCACCGAAGCCGATCCGGCATTTGCAGATGCCGCCAACGGTGACTTCACCCTGACCAACGAAGACCTTATCTACAATCAGGTAGGCGACCCGCGCTGGTACTGATGAAGACTTGTTAGGCTTCTATAGCATATAGATTCCTGTTTGACGAAAGGGGGTACATCGGACGATGTACTCCCTTTATTTTTAGGACAAACACAAAGCATACGGACGGACAACAGCCGAAGTGCGGCAAAGAAAGGCAGGTAGTCCGATTACAAATCCCAGGTTACAGAGTTGCTGCACCCAGATTACAGAGCTACTGCACCTAAGTTACAGAATGGCTGCATCCAGGTTGCAGTATCACTGCAAAGCTTAATGCAGTAACACTGCAAAGCTTGGTGCAGCGTCACTGCAAAGGTTGATGCAGTCGCTACAACCAGCATACAAGGCTGTAACAACCGGCATATACCCACCCAACAACCAGCAACAGATGCTGTTTAGTAAGGAGTTATGAGGAAAACAAAAGGACGATGCAGGCGGAAACGTCTATTTCTGCTGCATCACCTTGTCACGATATTCGGTAGGAGTCATCTGCATCTTGGCCTTGAAGCACTTGCTGAAGTAGCGCGGATCGTTGATGCCGACCATATACGAAATCTGCGTCATGGAGTATTCGCCCGTCTCTATCAGCTGGACGGCACGGTTGATGCGCATTTCTTTGATGAATTCCACCGGCGCCAGTCCCGTCAGTGTCTTCAGCTTCTTGAAGAAGACGGAGCGGCTGACGGCTAGTTCGCGCACCAGATCGTCCACAACCAGATCGCCGTTGTCCATATTGGTTTCCATCAGTTCTACCAGTTTGTCCATGAATTTGCGGTCGTTGGGCGACATCTCGGCTTTGGGCTTCTCTTCGGCTACCGTCTCGGTACCGGCAGTCGAAACGGTGGCTGTGGCCGACATGAACTCCTGACGGAAGGCTTCCTGCAACTTGTGCCGACGGGCCAGCAGATTCTTGACGCGTGCTTTCAGGTAAGTGGCACTGAAGGGTTTGGTGATGTAGTCGTCGGCACCATACTCCAGTCCTTCGAGCTTGCTCTCAATCGAAGTTTTTGCCGTAAGCAGGATAATCGGAATGTGACTGGTGGTCATGTCCGTACGCAGCTCTTTCGTCATGGCGATGCCGTCCTTGCCGGGCATCATGACATCGCTGATGATGATGTCGGGCAACAGTTGCAATGCCTTGTTCAATCCCTGTATACCATCTTCGGCCTCCACCACGCGATAATCAGCCGCAAAGATGCTGCGCAGGAACAGGCGAAGTTCCGGATTGTCCTCCACCAGCAACATTGTCTCGCGGGCAGCCGCCTTGTCGTCTTCCGCCTCGACTGTACCGTCCGGAGCAATTCCCGTTTCGGATGGAACTACGCTTGCAACCGGTGTGTCACTGCGCTCTGCTGTGGCCGTTGCCATGCCGGCCGTAGCATCGTCCTGCAGGAATTCGGTGGTTGCATCATAGTGCTCTTTCCCTTTGCGGAAGTCCACCCTGAAGCAACTGCCCTCGCCCAGCTTGCTGTCCACGGTAATGGTTGCCTTGTGCATCTCGACGAGTTCCCTCACCAGCGACAGCCCGATGCCGGTGCTGCTGGCATGGGCAAACAGTTTGTGGTCCACCAAGTTCTCGAAACGCAGGAAGAGCGACTTGCGGCGGTTCTCGTCGATGCCGATGCCCTGGTCCTGCACTCCGATGGAGATGGTCTTTTCGTCCTCGCGCACGAAGACAGAAATCATCTTGCCCTCGGGCGTGTATTTAAAGGCATTGGATAGCAGGTTGTACACAATCTTTTCCAGCTTGTCCGCATCGACCCACAGGTAGAGGTCGTCCTTCTCTGCCTCAAGCAGGAAGTCGATGTGATGTTCTTCGGCCACAGACTCGAAGTTCTCCATAATCTTCCGGATAAAAGGTACCACTTCCACCCGCTGCACCTGCATCTTCATCTTCCGGTTCTGTATCTTCCGGAAATCCAATATCTGGTTGATCAACCGCAACATCCGGTTGGTGTTGCGTTCCACTACTTTCAGCTGTTCACGGGCATCGTCGGGCAGCGGTGTGTTCTGCAACACATATTCCACAGGGCCGGCAATCAGTGTGAGCGGAGTACGCAGTTCGTGCGATATATCGGTAAAGAAGCGAAGCTTCATGTTCGTCAGTTGTTGTTCGATGGAGACTTTGTGCTTCAGCCGGTAGATGGTGAACAGGATGTAGACGGCCGTTACCACTACGGCAAGCAAGAAGAACACATACAGGAAGTAGGCCAGCGGCGTCTCCCAGAAGGAAGGCTCGATTTCTATCTCCAGTGTACGCACATTGTCCGTCCACACCCCGTCGGCGTTGGTCGAGCGTACTTTGAACGTATAGTGTCCCTTCGGCAGATTGGTATAAGTGGCGGTGCGCTGCGTACCCACATAGTTCCACGCCTTTTCGAAACCTTCCAGAATATAGGCATACTGTATCTCGGAGGGAGCCGAATAGTCGAGTGCCGCGTACTGCAAAGTAAAGATGTTCTCCCGGTGCGACAATACCAGTTCGCTCACGTCGTCCAGACTTTGCTTCAGCACGGAGCTGCCCGCCGAAGGAGTTACATCCTTATTCGAAATCAGCAGTTTGGAGAATACGACAGGCGGCACGAAAGCACTCTTCCGTATCGAATCGGGACTGAAAAAGAAAATGCCGTCGCTTGCTCCGAACATCATCTTTCCCTGCGAAGTATAGGCCGAAGCCGCTTCGCTGAAACGCACCCGGAAAGAAATAGACTTATCGCTGTAGTTCTCGAACCGTTCATCCGAAGGCACAAACTTGCAGACGCCGTTCTCGGTACTCATCCACAGGTTGCCCGACCCGTCTTCGCGGATGGACAACAGCACGTCCGACGGCAGACCGTTTTCCACACTGTACGACTTGAACTGCGCCTTTCCCTGTCCGTCGAGCGATAACAGTTTGTTCAGTCCGCCGCCGAAGGTAGCCAGATACAGTTCGTTCTGCCGGGTCGAGATAATCCAGTGCACATCGTTGTTGCTCAGGCTGTGCTCATCCTCCGGAATGCGCTGGAAGTGATGGAACACCGCCTCATCGGCCGACTTGAAGTCGTCTTTCACAACCAAAGCACCCAGTGTAGTGCCAATCCAGATGTTGCCCTTACCGTCGCCTGTGATGAAGCGTGCCTTGTAACAGTTGTCTATGGGATAGCCTTTCAGGTGGTTGCGATGGTTCATGAACACCTCTCTGCCACTTTCGTCACGTGTCAGGTAATTGACTCCTCCACCGAAGGTAGCCACCCAGATGCGGCCCTGCTTGTCCTCGTATACACAATATACATTGTTGTCGCTCAGGCTGTAAATATCGTCTTTGCTGTAACGGTAGCGCGTCAGTCGGTACTTTCCGCCCTGCGGCTCAGCCTTGACAAGGCCGTCACCCTTGGTCGCTATCCACAGACAGCCCTTGCTGTCCTGCAAGAGGAAATAGACATTGCCTTCCATCGGTTTCCCCACGGTCGAAACGGTACCGGCCTCGGTCAGATAGCCCTGATAGATACGTTTTTCGTTATACACCCGCAACTTGCCGTCTTTCAGTCCTACCCACAGGTTGCGTTCACTGTCCTCGCAGATGGCACGCACCTCGTTGCTCAACGACTCATAACTATGTGCGACCGGAGTAAACAGGCTGAACTGGGCCGGACGGAAAGTTATCTTTTCCAGCCCCTTGGAATGGGTACACATCCACAGATTGCCCTGACGGTCGGAAAAAGCGGAATGTATCTTATTGGAAAAGCGCCAACAACCGTCGGACAGGCTGTTGTAGAAAGGCCGCAGACAGTTGGCCTGCTTGTCGAAACGAGAGAATCCGCCACCGTATGGATGTACCCACACCGTTCCGTACACATCCTCGTGAATGTGGAAAGCCGGACGCGAACGGTCGGTACTGGTAGGTTCTACCGCAATAACTTCGGTCTTCAGCTGACCGGTCTGCGGATTGAAGTGCGCCACAGTTCCCGAGACTTCCTGTTCGAACCAGACTTCTCCCGTCTTGTCACGATAGGCCGACAGGACAGGCGCCTTCGGAAGTCGGGAAGCCTCGTAATGTTTTCTTGTTCCGGCAGCCAAATTGCATACAAAGAAACCGTCACCGGCAGTAGCAAGCAACAAATCATCCCCTCCCAGACTGTGAATGGACACAACCCGCGAAGGAACGGGAAGCTGCAACAGACGGAACTGTCCGTCCCCCTTCTGATATCGCCATACACGACCGTTGTCCGAACCGAAAAAAAGTTCCTTGCCCGTCTCGCAACAGACGTAGAACGGTTGCTCCTTCGTGGCTTCCTCCTGCGCCGTCCCTGAGAAATAGAATACGGGCTCCTTGCCATCGGCCGACAACAAGCCCAGTCCGTTGTCGGTCAGCAGCCATTCGTGTCCGGACGAATCACGATAGACATCGTTCATCCTCACTGCCGGAAAATGTTTCGACAATTCCCGATACCACTCGCACGACAAACGGCATGTCGTCGCATCTGTACTTACCCTGACTGCTCCTCCCTTGTCGGCCAGCAGCCATACGATTCCTCCCTGCAACAGTTTGACGGCCCTCACATCACAGTCGGCACCGGTTTCCGCTGTTGCCGGAACACGTTCAAAGACTTCTGTCCGCGGATCGAAACGGAACACCTGATTGTCGTATGTCAGCAGCCAGATAAATCCGTACTCGTCTTCGTACATGTAGTCCACACGGTTGTTGGTCAGTGCAATGCGGTTGTTCGGACGTGCCTTATAAGTCTTGAACGAATATCCGTCGAACTTGTTGATGCCGTCCCACGTGGAGAACCACATATTCCCCTTCTTATCCTGCAGGATAGACATGATGGTATTTTGCGAAAGCCCATCCTCGGACGAGTAATGGGTGAACAGACAATCGGAATGCCCGCTTACCGGCAATGCCCACAAACACAACAGGCATCCGACAACAGTGTATAGGAGGTTTTTCATAAGCACAATCAATCTTTGCCGTAAAGATACGGATTTCAACAAGAACAGACAGTGCAAATCAAAAAAACTTGCAGGCTACAAAAGTGAAAAAAGCCTATTTTCAGCAAGAATCAGGCTACAAATTGTATCTTTGCATAGGAAACCCTTTTTCCAAAACCCGGACAAGAAATCCGGCAAGCAGCTGCGTTGCCAAGTTTTGCTTACGAAATTCTCCCAATCAGATATACAACCATGAAACGATTCCTCAGTCTGCTTTTATGCGCCGCATCCTGGATGCTGAACGCCGCCGCACAAACCGGCGATTCCCTGTCTTACGGCGTGACGGGCAACATGCCTTCCTTCTACACACAACTCAAACAGCAGCTCACCTACCCCATGGCCTGGGGAAACGCCCCGACCCGCGACTTCGGCCAGTGGCGCCTACAGGCACGCGACATGCTGCAAACCTGCATGCAAAACCTGCCCCCTGCCCCTAATGCCTACGACATGACCGTCATTGCCACCGAACGGCGCAACGGCTACGAGGCACGTAAGGTAGCGTTCAATCTGTCCGCGTGGTATCGTGTGACGGCCTATCTGCTGGTGCCCGATGGTACGGGTCCTTTCCCTGCCATCGTCATGCTGCACGACCACGGTGCCCACTTCAGCATCGGCAAGGAGAAACTGGTGCATCCCTTCCGGGTAAGCCCCGAAACGGCTGCCGATGCCGACCAATGGGTACAGCGTTACTACAACGGACAATACACCGGCGACTACTTTGCCCGACACGGCTATGTGGTACTGGCCGTCGATGCCCTGCTCTGGGGCGAACGGGGCCGCCGGGAAGGAGACGATTACGACGTACAGCAGGCATTGGCTTCCAACTTTCTGCAAATGGGTACTTCGTGGGGCGCGCTGATCAGTGCCGACGATGTACGGAGCGCCGAGTTTCTGGCTTCGCTTCCGTGTGTCGACAAGGAACGGATAGGCTGTATGGGGTTCTCGATGGGTGCCTACCGCTCGTGGATGCTTGCGGCGTTGACCGATACGGTCAAAGCGGCGGCTTCGGTCTGCTGGATGAACACGACCGGGCACCTGATGACGCTGACCAACAATCAGAACAAAGGAGGCTCGGCCTTCGCCATGCTCATTCCGGGCATCAGACGTTACCTGGACTATCCGCATGTAGCCGCCATCGCCTGCCCCAAGCCCTCCCTATTCTTTTGCGGAAGCAAGGACAAGTTGTTTCCTCTTGAAGGTGTGGAGGATGCTTTCGCCACTATGCAGCAGGTGTGGGACAGCCAGCATGCCGCCGAGAATCTTGTTACCCGCGTATGGGACGAAAAACACTTTTTCAGCAAAGACATGCAACAGGCTACCCTCGACTTCTTCGACCGGCATCTAAAGCCGTGACTGACAGAAACGACTGCCGCGAACGCAGAACCGCTTACTTCAGTTGTTTCTTTATCCACTCCCAATGACTGCGCTCGGTGTCGTCCGAAGTCCAATGCTCGTTGACGGGTGTTATCAGGGCCTCCTTGGGGCACGACAGTACATTGTAAACAGCATAACTGGTAGTAGGCGGGCATACGTCGTCGTTGTATCCCCACGTCATACGGACAGGAACCTGAATGCAACGGGCAAAGTTGACTACGTCATAGTAAGCCATCGTCCGCAACTTGTCGGGAGTATCCATGCCTTCGGTGCGGAAGAAGTGCGGATATCCGCCTGCCCGCCCGGCTTGGTAGCCCGCCATGTCGCTCAGTGCCGGATGATTGGCCACACAGGCAGTGACGCGTTTGTCCAGTCCGGCAGTGACCAGCGCCAAGGCTCCGCCCTGACTGCCTCCCTGCACAATGACGTTCTTCCCGTCCCACTCGGGCAAGGAAGTCAGCAGATCAATGCTGCGTATGCAGGCCAGATAGACGCGCTTCATGTAGTAATGGTCCCGGTTGTCCAGTCCATTCATCAGATAGCCGTTCTCGCGTCCGTTGAAGGCATCGCTGATTTCACGGAAAGTTTCGGCACTCATTTCCGGATTCAGGCCGTGTATCTCGATTTCGAAACGGATGCATCCCTCTTCGGCATAGTACTTGTGGCGCAAGGGGTCCTTAATAGTCTTGATGCCTGCTCCCGGGGGACAAAGCACCACGGGACACGTCCCTTTGGCCGCCTGCTTGGGATAGAACAGATAGCCGTAAACGGACTGTCCGCGCGCACTGACCTGCAACTTGACGAGGTAGCAGTCTATCCGGTCTGTACAATACTGTTCAGCACGAACCTTCGTATATTTCAGAGGAACTTTGGCCAGTTCGGCTTTATTTTTCTCCCAGAACTCTTCGAAATCAGCAGGTTTCGTGGTATAGGGGCGAATCTCTTCGGGCGAGAAGCCTACCTTGATGTGATGACGGTACGTCTTCCCGTCCACCGTAGCCCACATGCGACAGTCACGGAAACCCGGCTGCTTCATGGTGCCCACGTTTATCACGGCCTTGCCGTGTTTCAGCTGTACGCTGCCTTGGGCATCGGCCGGCATCATGTCGCCGCCCATCTCGTAGTGAACGGTAATCCCGTCCTGCGGCATGCCATACTTCAGTAGCTGTACTTCGACTGTCGCCTTCTCGCCCGTCCGGTACAGCCAGTCGGCATGGTCGGGCACTGTCACCCACAGCACATCGCTGCGGTAAGGATTATTCTCGGCCTGCAAGGGAAGCAGGGCCAAACACAGAAAGAGAAGTAAGGAAAAAGTCTGTTTCATACCTCGTTTCATCGTTTTATGTCCAACAAAGCATTGCCGTTCTTCACCGGGTTCCATCCGTCGTTGCCTGCCAATACTTCTTCAATGGAATAACCTTGCAAGTCTTTCAACTGACGGGAGAAAGGTGCACGCTCGGCTACCGTCGCTGCTCCTGCACCCGTACTTTGGTATTCGGCATAGAAGACGGTCTTTTCGGCCTCCTTCTTGCCCCAGTTGTGCCAGCCTGTGGGCAGAATGTGGCTGCCTAAGTCGCAACGGATAAACACCGCCTGTGCATACGGCCGCCACGGGCGGGACAGATAGACACCGTCCACTCCCTCGTCGGCCGTCAGCCGACAGTCGTAGAACACGTAGCCGTAGGGCTGTCCTTCGTCGGTAGAAGGAGCCGTCACGTAGCCCTTGCCCTTGCTATGGATGTGGCAACGGTTGAAGACAGCCGTCGACCAGCCGAAGATGAAGTCCACTGTTCCTTCCACGTAACAGTCTTCGTAGTACTGGCGACAGCCTTTCGCATAGGTATATAGGGTATCCTGGAATCCCAGGAAGCGGCATTGCTTGAAGTAAGCACGGTCGGCACTGACAAAGCAGGCTACGGCCTGGCCGACCGGGCCGGCAGTATTCTCGAAAGTGATGTTTTCGGCATAGAAATCGGGAGCATAGATGTAGCACGAGGCTGACCCGGAGGTTCCCGTATTCTCGCCAAAACAGTTCGGTTTGGAGGCATAGTCGCCGAAAGACAGCACGGCGCCTTCCTGCCCGATGAGCGAAAGGTTGATTTTGCTTTCGGGAATCACAATCTTTTCGCGATAGACGCCTTCGCGCACCAGGATGGTGGTACGCACGTTCTTCCGGTAATCGGGCACGGCGTTGATAGCCTCCTGCACGGTGAAGAAATCGCCACTTCCGTCCTTGGCCACCACAAAGTCGTAATGACGGACGTAAGGCGCCAGTGCCGGAACCACCGCTGCAATGGCGTCGATGGCCAGTCCTGCCACGATGCGTGCGCCCCGTACATTGAGGTGCGTGTTGTCTTCACGCCCCTTGGGCATGGCAGGCACCGTGTTGGCAGGTACCCACATGAAGAGTTCTTTCGACTTGACCGGTCCCAGTCCCTCCACCAGTTCGTGGGTAATCCGGTTCATATCGACAAACGGCACATCCAGCTCGCGCGCCACGTTGCGGGGCGACTCTAAGTAAGCACCGTGGGTATCAATCAGCCGGTCACCCTCGGCAGGATGTTCGCCCTGTGCCTCGTGTTTGGCATCGGGGTTGACGCCCTTGCGGATGTCGTCCTGACTAATGGCCGCTGCTACCGAACTGCCGTCGGCCGTGCCAAAATTACGCCGCACGATGGAGTTGAACAATACGGGGATGGCTCCCTTGGCGCGTGCCTCGGTGACAAAACGTTTCAGGTTGGCATCGAACGAACCGCCACCGGCATCGGTATGCCGCTTGGGATCGGTCTTTTCGTCGTTGTGGCCGAACTGGATAAAGACGTAATCGCCCTTCTTCAGCAACGAAAGCACTTTGTCCCACCGGCCTTCGTCGATGAAGCTCTTGGTGCTGCGTCCGTTCACGGCATGATTATCCACCCGTATCTCTTCGGACAGGAATCCGGGCAACATCTGTCCCCATCCTCTTTCGGGGTTGCCGCCGGTCAGGTCCTTGTCCGCCATGGTTGAATCGCCAATCATGAAAATGGTTATTGCTGGCTTGTCGGCTTTGAACGCCGTAAAGACCAGAAACAGGGCCAGCAGCAGAATCAGTTTGTTTTTCATATTATTCTTTTTTTACAGTTTCTTGGTTCATACCTATTTGGCAGAGGGCGTTTTCAGCCCTCACCTGCATCCCGTTTCCGGGACACTTGCACGGCTCGCGAGAGACACTTGTACGGCTCGCGAGCAACATAAGTGTGGAACACGAGCCGTGCAAGTGTGGCTCACATCCCCCGCCAGAAGGCTTCTGAAGGGGGGCTGGAGCCTTATTTTTGTGCTTCAGAGGGTGTCCACGTCCGACACTGGCTGAAGATGTGGTTCCAATCAGTATATTTGACACCCTCTTCCTTAGTCAGCATCTTCACCCAGCCTACACGCCGCGAGGTATCGGCTCCCGGACCACGGTTGCCGTATTCGCCATAACGGGCTGTCCGCTCGTTGTCGGCGTTTCGCCATCTGTCCCACCCGGCGGGACAGATGTGGGCACCCATCTCACACCCCACAAACACGGTAGCGGCATACGGTCGCCACGGACGCCCCAGATAGACCTTGTCCACATCCGGAGCCGCTATCAGCCGACAGTTCAGAAACACGTAGCCCACCTCCACACCGGGCGGTGTAGAGGCTGCCGTGATGTACGAATTACGTTTGCTATGGATGACACAGTCCTCGAACAGGGCGGTGGAAGGACCGAAGATAAAATCGGTTGTTCCCTCGATGTAGCAATCCTTGAAATAAAGGCGGGTACCGGCAGCACCGGTATAGACAGTATCCTGATTGCCCAGAAAGCGGCAGCCGACGAACACCAGCCGGTCGCCCTCGGTGTGCAAGGCCACGGCCTGCCCCAAGGGAGGCGCATTGTTCGCTATCGTCAGATTGCGGAAAGTGATACCGTTGCCTTCCACCTTCAGCGTATAGGTGCGGAACGTACCCATACGGCGGATATTGGCGTGGTCGCCGAACATTATCACTGTCTTTTCGGCATCCTCGCCCACAAAATCAACATTCTGTAGCCACGAAGGCACTACCAGCTTTTCCCGATACACACCGTTGCGGACGAGCACCGTCACCCGATAGTCCATAAAGGCACGTATGCCCTCCATGGCCTCGGTCAGCGTGCGGTAATCGCCGTTGCCGCTGCCGTCCACCACGAGCGTGTCTTTCCACTTGCCGTCGGCCGACCATGCGCTTCCTGCACAGACCAGGCACAGCAGCAACAGCCAAAAACGTATCAGCACCTCACGTTTCATCCTACGACGGCTTTATTTGACGATGGCTTTTACTTCCTGCAGACGTTCCCATTCGAGGCTTGCCAGGATAAACGGCCCCACCGCCTTGGCATCGTTGTCGCGGATGGTCTCGTTGATGTAATAGTCGTAATCGCCCGAACGATAGTTCTTTCCACCCAGTCCGGCCACGGCACAGGCCTGCGTGATGCTGACTAATCCGTCCTTATCGACACGGATAAATTCTTTCAGAATGCCCTTGTAGCCCTTGACGGCTACTTCCAGATAAGAGGGATCGATATATCCCTTGCGCACCCCCTTGAACAACGCATAGACGAACATGGCCGAGCAAGAGGACTCCAGATAGTTCCCTTTAGCACCGCTCTTGTCGAGCACTTGATACCACACACCCGTCTTACTGTCTTGCAGACGCTTCACCTGAGCAGCTATGTTATTGAAGATGACCAGCATGGAATCGCGCCCCGCCTCGTGCTTCGGAATAAAGTCGAGCGCATCGACAAACGCCATGGCATACCAGCCCAGCGCACGCCCCCAGCAATGTTGCGACTGACCGGTCACGGGGTCGGCCCAACGTTCCTTGCGGCTTACATCGCACGCATGGCGGTACAGTCCGTTGGCAGGGTCGTACGTATGGCGTGCGGCCATCAGAAACTGGTTGACTACATCTGGATAAACCTCTACCTGATTGTTGCGGAATGCATATTCGGCGTAGAAAGGAGCCCCCATGTAAACGCCGTCCAGCCATACCTGATTGGGATAAATCTTCTTGTGCCAGAAGCCGCCGTCGGCATTGCGCGGATGTTCGTCGAACTGGCTGCGCAGCAGGTCGAGGGCTTTCCGGTATTTCTCGTCCTTGGTCTGTTCGTAGATGCGGAACAGGAATTTGCCGGAGTTCACGCGGTCCAGGCTGAACTCCTGACGTTTATACATTTTTATTGTGCCGTCGGCATTCACCATCGTGTCGGCATAGGCCAGGGCGTAATCGTAGAACTTGCGGTCGCCGTAACGGTCGTAAACGTCGAGCATCGACTGAAGTTCCAGTCCGTGACAATAGTCCCACTTCAGTTTAGGCTGGAAGTCCAGTTGCCACGACTCCGGACAACGTATCATTTCCGACTCGGCCATCCGTACCGACCAGGGCTGTTTGTCGCTCACTTTCTGAGCCGACATTCCCCAAGGGAAAACCATCCACAGGGAACATACTAAAATCTTACAAATAATTGAGTTTTTCATGGGATTCTTCATTTATAGATATCAGACCTATCATTTTCCAAAACAAAAATAGCACATTCCATCAAGAACGGCGTGTATTTTTGGGTATAGTATGTGCAATATTTGGTATTCGTGTGCGAGAACGGAGTTTTTTGTGCACGATAACGACAAATTTAGTCCAAAATCGTCCATTTTACTAATAATTATGGCTTTGGAGTTTGATTAATTGAGAAAAGGTCTTAATTTTGGCACAGTTTTCAAGTTGTACCAATCGAAAAACATAACCTTATTAATAATTAAATCAGAAAAGAATGGAACAAGTTTTCGGCTATATCATCGGCTTAGGAGCAGCAGTGATGATGCCTATTATTTTTACAATCTTAGGAGTTTGCATTGGCATTAAGTTCAGCAAGGCACTGAAAAGCGGTTTACTGGTAGGTGTCGGTTTTGTAGGTTTATCCGTTGTCACAGCGTTGCTGACCAGCAGCCTTGGCCCGGCCCTGAGCCAGGTAGTCGAAATCTATGGTCTCCAACTGAAAATATTCGATATGGGATGGCCGGCAGCAGCAGCCGTAGCCTATAACACAACGGTAGGTGCTTTCATCATCCCTGTCTGTCTGGGAGTAAACATCCTGATGCTTCTGACCAAAACCACCCGTACGGTCAACATCGACTTGTGGAACTACTGGCACTTTGCTTTCATCGGCGCAGTAGTCTACTTCGCCAGCGACAGCATCCTGTGGGGTTTCTTCGCAGCTATCATCTGCTACATCATTACCCTGATTTCGGCCGACTATACCGCCAAGAAGTTCCAGAACTTCTATCCCGGCATGGAAGGAATCTCCATCCCGCAGCCGTTCTGCGCCGGATTCATTCCCTTTGCCGTAGCCATCAATAAGGTACTGGACAAAATCCCCGGATTCGACAAGCTGTACATCGACGCCGAAGGTATGAAGAAAAAATTCGGTCTGCTGGGCGAACCTCTCTTCCTGGGTATCGTAATCGGATGCGGTATCGCTGCCCTCTCCTGCCACAACGGTCAGGAACTGGTGGACAAGATACCTTATATATTAGGACTCGGTATCAAGATGGGAGCCGTTATGGAGCTGATTCCGCGTATCACCGGACTCTTCATCGAAGGTCTGAAACCCATTTCCGACGCCACACGCGAACTGATTGCCCGTAAGTTCAAGGGAGCCGTAGGCCTGAACATCGGTATGAGCCCTGCATTGGTTATCGGCCATCCTACCACACTGGTCGTTTCCTTGCTGCTGATTCCCGTAACCATCCTGCTGGCTGTTATCCTGCCGGGCAACGAATTCCTGCCACTGGCATCTCTGGCCGGTATGTTCTACGTATTCCCGCTGGTATTGCCCATCACCAAGGGTAACGTGCTGAAATCGTTCCTCATTGGTCTCGTAGCCCTGACAGTAGGTTTGTACTTCGTAACCGATATGGCTCCGCACTTCACTCAGGCAGCCAACGACGCTTATGCCACAACAGTAGCCAAAGGCAGTCCCGACGGTGCCCTGAAAATCCCCGACGGATTCGAAGGTGGTGCACTCGACTTCGCATCAAGCATCTTCTCGTGGATTATCTTCCACCTGACTTATACCTTTAAATATATAGGTGCCGGTATTCTGGTATTGTGCACACTGGCTCTGATGATCTGGAACCGCCGTGCCATCATCAAGCTGCAGAAAAAAGCTGCCAGCGAACCGGTTGAGAAATAAAAAAGAAAACAATAAAACATCAAAAAAGGAGTAATATGAAAAGATTAGCATTCGCATTTATGTTGGGAGCCGCTGCCATAGCAGCCAATGCCCAAGTGAATTACAAAGTGCAGACAGCCTGCCATCCGGATGACGTGAAGCACTATGACACCGAACGTCTGCGCAGTGCCTTCATCATGGAAAAAGTTATGGCTCCGGACGAAATCAACGTAACCTATACACTGTACGACCGCCTCATCTATGGTGGTGCCATGCCTGTCAACAAGGTTCTGAAACTGGAAGTATTCCCCGAACTGGGTCCGGAAATCACTTATTTCCTGGAACGCCGCGAGCTGGGTGTCATCAACATCGGTGGCGATGGCGTAGTGACAGTAGACGGTAAGGAATATCCGATGAAATACAAAGAAGCCCTTTACGTAGGTTGCGGTAACAAGGAAGTAACTTTCAAGAGCAACGATGCCAGCAAGCCTGCCAAGTTCTACATCAACTCGGCACCGGCCTACAAGCCTTACGTTACACAGCTGATCACAACCGATGTAAAAGCTCAGAAAGCTGATCCCAAGAAATATGCCCTCGCCATCTCAGACCATTATGGCAAGATGGAAGATAGCAACGACCGCGTTGTAAACCAGCTGATCGTGAAAGATGTACTGGAAAGAGTAAAGAATGGCGGTACCAACCAGTTGCAGATGGGTCTTACCGAACTGGCTCCGGGTTCTGTATGGAATACGATGCCGGCTCACACCCACACTCGCCGTATGGAAGCCTACTTCTACTTCAACGTTCCCGAAGGCAACGCCATCTGTCACCTGATGGGCCAACCGCAGGAAGAACGCCTCATCTGGTTGCACAACGAACAAGCTGTCACTTCTCCCGAATGGAGCATCCACGCTGCTGCCGGAACACGTAACTATACCTTCATCTGGGGTATGGGCGGTGAAAACCTGAAGTACAGCGACAAAGACGAAATCAAGTATACGGATATGAGATAAAATACTCCGAAAACATCTGAACGGGCATAAATGTTAATCATTTATGCCCGTTTTTGTCATTTTATTTAGGATTTCCACCAATTTTTACACCCAAGAAAAACCACAAATCCGTATATTTGCAGGAAACAAATATTAAATCTACTATCATGAACAATTATCAGAATGCTGTCAGCAAGATGACCAACTATCGCTGGACCATCTGTGCCATGCTTTTTTTCGCGACAACCGTAAACTACCTTGACCGTCAGGTTCTCTCACTGACATGGAAAGATTTCATCGCTCCCGAATTCCACTGGACCGATGCACATTACGGAGACATCACCGCTATTTTTTCACTTGTATACGCCGTAGCCAACCTTTTTGCCGGACGCTTCATCGACTGGATGGGCACCAAGAAAGGATATCTTTGGGCTATCTTCGTCTGGTCCATGGGTGCCTGCCTCCATGCCGTCTGCGGTTGGGCTACCGAACATGTAGTAGGCATTCACGATGCTGCTGAAATGATTGCGGCTACCGGAGCTGTTGCCACTACCATCGCCATTACCAGTGTCTACTTCTTTATTGCCGCACGTATTGTGCTCAGTATCGGTGAAGCCGGTAACTTCCCCGCCGCTATTAAAGTAACTGCTGAGTACTTCCCTAAAAAAGACCGTGCATTCGCTACATCCATCTTCAACGCCGGTTCCACTGTAGGTGCTCTTGTTGCTCCAGTCACCATTCCCTCACTGGCCAGATATTTTCAAAGCCTTGGCATCGGAAACGGATGGGAAATGGCTTTCATCGTCATCGGTGTATTAGGTTTCGTATGGATGGGCGTATGGGTATTTGCATACAAGAAACCGGAAAACAATCCTCATGTCAATGCAGCCGAACTGGCCTATATCAACCTGGACAAACAGGCTGAACAGAACGAAAAGCCACAAGACACTGCCAATCAGAAAGAAGAACGAAAAATGAGCCTTTGGGAATGTCTGAAATATCCTCAGGCATGGGCTGTAGCTGTAGGTAAGTTTATGACCGATGGCGTATGGTGGTTCTTCCTCTTCTGGACTCCTGCCTATATTTCCGATGTCTACGGATTCTCTTCGGACAGCGGAACGGCTCAGCTGCTGATTTTCGTACTCTATGCCATCACCATGCTGTCCATTTACGGTGGCAAGCTGCCTACCATCATCATCAACAAGACAGGCATGAATCCTTATGCAGCCCGTATGCGTGCCATGTTCATCTTCGCCCTGTTCCCCTTGCTGGCTCTGTTTGCCCAGCCGCTTGGTGAGTATTCCTACTGGTTCCCCATCATCATCATCGGTATAGCCGGTGCTGCCCACCAGTCCTGGTCGGCCAATATCTACTCCGTAGGAAGTGACATGTTCCCCAAGAGTGCCGTAGCCACCATTATCGGTTTAGGCGGTATGGCAGGCGGTATTGGCGCTTACCTCATAAACAAATGTTCGGGAATGCTGTTCACCTATGCTGCCGGTACCACCATGGTCGACGGCCAGGAAGTAGAAATGACCAAGGCTCTCCTTGCTCAGGGTGCCGAATACGTACAGCCCGCCATGCACTTTATGGGCTTCGAAGGCAAACCGGCCGGTTACTTCATCATCTTCTGCGTCTGCGCCGTGTCCTATCTGATTGGCTGGTGCATCATGAAGATATTGGTACCGAAATACAAACCCATCGTTTTAGACTAAAGGAAGCTGACTTATTTTTCCCCAGTTAGGAAAAAAGAATTCCCCAGTTGGAAAAATATTTTTTCCTAACTGGGGAAAATTGTACCCATATTCCATGGAAAAAAAAGGGAAGTCTCACGACTTCCACAATTCTTCTAACCTTAAATCTAAATCTCTATGAAAAAAACGTGCGACAAAGATAATGCTTTTTCTGATAATTTGATATTAATAAACACTATAAAGTTACTTTATTGTGCAAAAAAGTTATAAGAAGCCCTGAATTTCGTCCAATAAATCGGCATAAACCGGATTCTGTCCGAGCAATTGCGGTACTCCCGTCATAAACATCTGCCTTCGGGCACGGGTCAATGCCACATTCAGCTTACGGTCTATCAGCACTCCGTTTTCTTCGGTCATGTTCGCCAGAAACTTCAGTTGAGAGGCACGGTTCACGCAGAACGAATAGATGATGACATCACGCTCGCTACCCTGAAAACGCTCCACCGTATCTACCAGCACATCATTCAGCTGGGGAATACCCGTTGCAGCCAGTTCTTTCCGTATCAATGCTATCTGGCTACGGTAAGGAGTAATAATACCCAAAGTAGACAGCGGGCAAAACCCGGAAGTCCGGTCATACTGATGATAGACCGCAACTGCCAAACGCGCCACGATGCGCGCCTCTGCATGATTCACCTTAGACGATTGCAAAGCCGGCTCGGGCTCGGACGGCAGAAAGGCAACGCGGCGTACCAGTATATCGGCAAACTCACAATCCTCCAGTCCTTCCGCCAGATTCAACTCGCCAAACTGATGGGTAAGCCCGATGGGCACCAGCTTGCCACCGTAAAAAGCGCGGTTGGGAAAAGCTGCCACATCGACATTCATCCTTCCCTGCCGGCAAAGCATGTCGTAAAAGCGGGACGATACGGCTGCCTGTTCTCCTTCCTGGCCAGCCAGCATCCGGTACAGACGCTCGAACAACGAATCTTTCAGGTTGCGCAACCCGATGTCTCGCAGAGCCTCATCGCATACCTCCGACTGCTCGGACGACTGCAATATCACTGCCGGCAGCTGCTTGTGGTCGCCTATCATGATGAACTTGCCGATAGCATTTCCCCCCGACACGCTTCGCATGCACAGCAAGCCCAACAGTTGCGGTTCCAGTATCTGTGTGGCCTCATCAATCAGTGCCACATCAAACGTTTTCAAGCGAAAAAGTTCGGTACGGGAAGAAAGCGTAGCCACCGTTCCCACAAAAATACGGCAGCGGGCAATACGCTCCTGCACTGCCCGACGGTTGGCACAACTGTCCAACACGTTCTCCATCAGGTAGGGCCGGTAAGGCACTTCGCACGACAACTCACTGCCCACCCGGATAAAATCGACCGCCGGAGCGATGGAAACCAGCATCTTGCAGATTTCGTCCACCGCCCGGTTAGTATAGGAGAGCAACAGAATCTGCTTCCCCTCTCCATGAAATGTCTCGACCATCCGACGCAAGGCACGCGAAGTCTTTCCCGTTCCCGGAGGCCCGACAAGCAAGAAATAGTCGCGTGCAGCCTTCGCCTTCAGGGCTACACGGGCAAAGTCGTCACCGGCAGCAGCGATAGCCCCATCCAGTGCACTGTCAAATCCGGGCATCCTCTGACCCAACAGCAGATCGCGCCTGTCCTGCGTAGCCGACAGGAATGCCGCCAGTCCCGCATACATACTGCGGAACGACGTATCCATATAATCGTGCTCGATGGCATAACGGCTGCTGGCAGGCAGCACACCGGCATTCTGCTGGGTAGAACGCAGACGCACGGTAATCGTATGATCGGTCATACATTCGATGTTTCCTTTGAACACCATCTTGTTTGTCACATTGTCCGTATCGGCATTCCGCTCGTACAGAACAATGACATCGCCCTGCCGGAAGTTGGGCAGCGCCTCTCCCCGCTCGGTCTCGGCCGAAGAGGGTGTCCGCAACTGAAAGCGCAAGAACGGCTTGTGTTCGTCGGAAGCATGGTTTTCGAGAATGGTCAGGTCGTAAAGTATCTCTCCCGCCTCGCACTTCTCGGTCAGGGTCGAAAGCCACAACGACGAAGCTCCCGAGTGCCCCTGATAGTCTACATCGCCCGACTTGGAAGTATACAGTTCTTTGGTAATGAAGTTGTAAAGTGTATAGAAATAGCTTTGCTCCAGCGGCGACAGGGCACGCAACTTACCCGCCACGGCTTCAATCTGCGGATACAGGAAACGTTTCCACAGCGTATTGTCCAGTTGCCGTTCGTTCAGCGTGTCAGGGCAGATGTCCTGCAGACGTTCGGCAGTGTAATGAGGACTGTTGCGCAGCTGAATGCCGTATTCGGTGGCAACAATACGGTTGCGCACATCCATCACCCTGCGTACCATCGCCCACGAAGAGCGGGCCGGATAAAGCATCGGATAACGGGTATAAAGCAGATATGCCCTGACCCGACGGTGGTCCATCCCCATCGAATACTCCAGTACCGCCTGATAAAGCAACATCTGCACCAGGTTGTTTTCTTTCGGTTCCACCTTACCGCGAATGCTGTACTCATCCGCTTTACCCGACTTCATTTCGATAAAGGCCGACATGTCGCGCTGCATGTAGTCCAGACGTCCCTGCAAGCCCAGTGCCTCGCAGATGTACGAAGGTTCGAGCACGGCATCCGTCTTGTCCAGCGCATATCCCGAGGCCTGAAAAGTCTCGGTCACCGTTTTCCGGATGTTCTCGAAATGCAGCTGGCAGTCGGCAAAAAAAGCCTTTTCCTTCTCGCGGTCGCGAAGGTCGGCACAGGCTGCCAGCTCCACGGCATACGACCGGAAAGCCTTCTTCATGCACGCCAGATAGTCGGGCGTGCCGTCAGCGTGAATCCATTCGTCGAGGAACAAATTGGCGATGTTTCCCAACAACAGCGGACAGGTATTGTCGGGCACCTGCAAGCGTGCCAGCATGTAGTTGGCCGGATGATGGCCGTAGTCGCGGAAACACTCGGCCAGCGAGCTGATGTCAATCAGATAGTCGGGTTCAAGGATGATGAAGGAAGGGGTCAGTACACCGTCCTCGTCTATCCGTACGTCCAGCAGGTTCACCTGTGCGTTCCGCCACAGCAGCTGACAGGTCTCGGCAAACTCTTCGTTGATTTGGGGCACATTGTAGCGCACCTTCAGAGGCTCGTCGGCCACCATATCGGTAGGGAGTACATACAGAAAATCATCATCGGCGTACTGAAAGCTGACACGCATCCGCCGCTTCTGCTCGCGGGCAGGAGGAGCTACGATGTAGGTACTGTCGGCACGCGGCAAGGCATGGTACAACAGGGGAGGAATTTCCGTGCCATACAGCCGTTTGACAAAAAAGGCCAGCGTCTTGGCATCGCGCAACAGTTGGTCGCGCTGTGGCATGGCCTGCCGGTTCAGAATGGCATTGGAGGTCAACCGGAAAGTGTGCAGCCGGTTCTGCTCAACAACAGAAAGGCCGACTTTTGACGCCACAAAGTTGATACGGGCGGAAAGGTCGGTCATCTGCAAACTGCTGTCGGGCATCTGTGTGCGGCAAAGTTGCTCCAGCAACTCGCGCAACTGCCGATAGGCCATCTCCAACACTTCGTCGGATGCCTTCGTCACCTCCAGCAGTAAATCATAATATTCCCTTACATCGTTTTCCATGATGCAAAGGTAAGGAAAAAGCGCCTTATTTCTTCTGGTTTCTCGGCTTCTTATTTGCTTCGTTCATAGCCTCTGCCATTTCGTAAGCCGGAACATGGTGCTTATCTTTCGGCTTTTTCGGTTTTTTATTACCTGCAGCTCCCATATATTAAGACCTCCATATTAAAAAGTGAAACATAAAATTATCAACCGCCATCCTTGCAAAGAACATGCCAAAGCGTATCGATGACAGTTAAACTTTACTATGTCACTCTTTCTTCTCCCGTATCATCAGGATGCTTAACTCGTAAAGCAGATACAACGGCACGGCGACTACCGTCAGCGTGAAAGGATCGCCCGTAGGAGTAATGATGGCTGCGGCTATGACAATCAGTACAATGGCATGACGACGGTATTTGCGCAGGAAATCCTTATGGACCACCCCCAGCAGCGAAAGCAGCCAGGTGACCAGAGGCAGTTCGAACGCCAACCCCATGCACAGCACCAGCATCATGAAATTGTCAATATAGGAATTCAGCGATATCTGATTCTCGATAGCACTGCTCAGCTGATAGGTAGACAGGAAACGCAGCGTCAGCGGATAGACCATGAAATAGCCCAGCAACACCCCCACAAAGAACATCACCGTCCCGATGCCCAACGCCTTCCGCACGCCTTTCACCTCGTTCGGATAGAGGGCAGGACGAATAAAGCGCCACACCTCGTAGAACATATAGGGAGCGGCAGTCACTAGCGACATCCAGAATGCCGTAGACATGTGGATGAAGAAAGGTGCCGCCAGATTGATATTGATCAGTTTGACGTGGAACTCCTGCGTGAAGAAGTCATCGTGCAGGTCCAGCTCCTGCCCGATCCAGCGCAGAAAGTCGTAGAAGACAAAGTCGTTGTGGCAGGGAGCCAGGATGACCCTGTCGAACAGATAAGGCATCGCAATAAAATAACCTACGGCCAGCACGAACCACACACCGAGCACACGAAACAGCACCCGACGCAGTTCGTCCAAATGATCCCAGAAAGTCAACTCCTTATCCGCCATACGCTATTCTACCGCTATCAGGGACAACTTTTCCCCTCATTTCTTCTCTGCCTTGTCCGCCGGTTCGTCTATTTCTTCTTTCGCCTTGTTGATTTCCTCCTTCGCTTCGTTGACTCCTTCCTTAAAGCTCTTCACGCCTTTGCCCAATCCGCGCATCAGTTCGGGAATTTTCTTTCCACCAAACAACAGCAGAATCACCAGAAGAATGATTAACCACTCGGATCCGCTGGGCAAGAAGCCCAATAGCAATAAATTTGTCATATATTCACTTATTTATTTAATTCTGCTGCAAAAATAGCAAAAATTCCTTTGGCACCTTCCAAAACTTGCTTTTTAGCAAAAAGTCTACTTACTTCAGTCCTGATAGTACACACGCTTAACCCGGGTCGACACACTGGTCAGCACTTCGTAAGGAATAGTGTCGAGCGCATCGGACAGCACTGTGATAGGCAGATGGTCGCCGAAGATTTCCACCGTATCGCCTTCCTTGCAGTCAATGTCCGTCACGTCGATCATGCAGACGTCCATACAAATGTTACCCACATACGGAGCGCGCTGGCCGTTGACCAGGCAATAGGCGTGTCCGTTGCCCAAATGGCGGTTCAGGCCGTCGGCATAGCCGATGGGGATGGCTGCAATGCGCGAAGCACGGGTCAGGTGTCCCTTGCGGCTATACCCTACCGTATCTTCGGCCGGTACATCGCGGATTTGCAGGATGGTCGTCTTCAGCGTGCTTACATTATTAATAATGGAATTGTCGAACGGATCAATGCCATACAACCCTATGCCCAGGCGTACCATATCGAACTGCGCGCCGGGAAAACGCTCAATACCCGCCGAGTTGCAGATGTGACGAAGAATCTTGTGCGGGAAAGCAGCCTGAAGTTCGGCAGAAGCCTTCTCGAAGGTTTCTATCTGATGACGGGTAAACGAATCGAACTGCGCACCGTCGCTGCCCACCAGATGCGAGAACACCGAACGGACAATCAGCGCATTCTGCTCCTTCAGCCGTTCAATCAGCCGGGGCATGTCGGCAGGGGCAAATCCCAGACGGTGCATACCGGTATCCAGCTTAATGTGGATGGGGAAGTTGGCTATACCTTCCTTCTCAGCCTCCTTTATCAGGGCATCCAGCAGGTGGAAACTGTAGACTTCGGGCTCAAGCGCATAGTCGAACATGGTTTTGAAAGCGGTCATTTCCGGATTCATGATCATGATGTTCGAGGTAATGCCCGCCTTGCGCAAGTCGGAACCTTCATCGGCCACAGCTACAGCCAGGTAGTCGACGTGGTGTTCCTGCAAGGTCTTGGCTATTTCGTACGACCCGGCACCATAGGCCGAGGCTTTCACCATGCAAACCATTTTCGTCTCAGGCTTCAGGAAACTGCGGTAATGATTCAAGTTGGCCACCATTGCTCCGAGGTTGACTTCCAGAATGGTTTCGTGCACCTTCTTCTCCAGCACTTCGGTCAGTGCGTCGAAGCCAAACTTCCGCGCTCCCTTTATCAGTATGATTTCATTTTCCAGACGGAGTTCGCGTTGGCCGACAGCCTTTATCAGCGATTGCGTATCGGGATAGAAAGCTTTTTCCACGTTAAAGCGGTCGGCCGACAAAGAGATGTCGTTTCCTACCCCGATGATGCGTTCAATGCCACGCCGGTTTACCAACTGGGCAACCTGCCTGTACAGCGTAGGCGTATTCTGTCCCGTCTCCAGTATGTCCGACAGGATAAGGGTTTTCTTCAGCGGTGTTCCTTTTTCCCCACCACTGACGGCACAACGACGGTCCAGAAAATCGAGGGCAATGTCCAGCGAGCTCAAGTCGCTGTTGTAACTGTCGTTAATCAGCAGGCAACCGTTTTTACCTTCTTTCACCTCCAGACGCATGGCCACCGGCTCCAGCCTTGCCATACGCTCGGTAATCTGTTCGGCCGGAAGCATCAGGTACAGACAGGCAGCCAGACAGTTCAGCGAGTTCTCGATCGACGCATCGTCGATGAAAGGCAGCGTAAAGCTGTTATCCATATCCAGGTAACGGTAGGAAATCACCGTACAGTTGTCTTTCTTCTCAATCTTGCTGACGTATAGCGGACGCTCCATGTCCTTGCAACTCCAGGCTATCTCACGGGCCGACAGCATCGACTTGGCCACGCAGTTGCAGATAAACTCGTCATCACCATTGTATATCACTACATCGCAGTCCTTAAACAGGGTCAGCTTTTCCATGCACTTTTCCTGCAAAGAGAAGAAATTCTCCTGATGCGCCCCTCCGATATTGGTCAGAATGCCGATGGTAGGCTTAATCATGTTCTGCAAGGCACGCATTTCGCCCGGTTCGGAAATACCGGCCTCGAAAATGGCCAGGTCGGCAGCCTCGTGCATCTGCCATACCGACAAAGGTACACCGATCTGCGAATTATAACTGCGCGGCGAACGCACAATGGCACGCTCGGGACTGAGCAACTGGTGCAGCCACTCCTTGACTACCGTCTTTCCGTTACTGCCCGTTATGCCTATCACCGGAATCTGGAAACGGTCGCGATGCACTTCTGCCAGCTTCTGAAGCGCCTTCAGCGTATTCGGAACCACCAGAAAATTACATCCCGCCAGTTTTTCGCTTTCGAGTTGCTGAAACTTCTCTTCGCTGACCACAAAATTGCGCACGCCCCGTGCATACAGTTCGGGAATGTAACGCGTACCGTCGTTCCGTTTGGTAGTAAGTGCAAAGAACAAAGTTTCTTCGGGAAAACTCAGCGAACGGCTGTCTGTCAACAGCCAGTCAATGGTGGCAGGCACGTCTCCTACGCGTCTGGCACCTGTCACCTCTGCTATATTTTCAATCGTGTATGACATATCTCTCTTTCATTTTTGAAGTCTAAGTACGGATATTTTCTGTTAAGTCGGTCTATTTTTAACACAATTTGTCCTAAAAAACGCTTATACTCTTCAGACTCGGGACGGAAAGGCTTATGTTGCAGCATCTTGCCGATATTTTCACTTTCTTCTATAATCTGTAACGTTTCCTTTGCAAAGCAGGCTTCCGAAAAACGTTGCCACACGTAGCCCACCGCCAGGTCGGACGGATGGACCAGATCGTCGGCATAGAAACGGTAATCGCGCAACTCGTCGTTCAGCAATTCGTAGGCCGGGAAATAGAAGATGCGTCCGGCAAACCGCTGTTGCAAAGCGTCGATGGCCAGCAGCAAGGTTGCCTTGCTGAGCTGGTTGGCATGCAGGCCGTCGCGCACGTGGCGGATGGGACTGACCGTCAGAATCACCCGCAGCCCGGGACGCTGCTTCCACAAAGTTGTCAACAGGTCCACATAGTCGTCCACAATCTCCTCCACCGACAGCCGGCGACGGCGGAAACAGCTTTCCGGCAGCTTGTGACAGTTAGCTACAATGCACCCCGTCTGCCCGTCCTCGTACACCCACGAAGTGCCGAACGTCAGCAGCAGTACGTCGAGCGAAGACAGCCACTGGCGGGCGACAGACAGCCGGGCATTGATATTGTGCAATACTTCGTCCGGATCGGCAGCCGAAAAATCGCTATGGTGCATGGGGCTGTGCCAGCAACCGCCTGCCCGAAACAAATCGTCTCCGGTATATTGCTTGCCGGAACCAATCTCACGCAAAGCGGCCGAGATGGAAAGCGGATTGTAAAGTACGCCATACGGATTGACTTCGCAAGCGAACTTAGCCTGCAACAGCCTTGCACCAATGTTCGAAGCAAAGCACGAACCCATCAGCATCAGGTGGTCCCGATGAGTCAGCCGGGGCCAGTCGGACGGTATCTCTACCGGAGTATACAAATTCATCATGTTCTATCTGACAAAAAACATAAACGGTGCAAAGATAGTGAAAGGTGAGAGCAGAGGCAAATGGAAAACCAAAGTTTTCAATTTGACTATGCCGAACCGAATCCTATATTATGTAAAGATAGTGAAAGGTGAGAGCAGAGGCAAATATTCCCCAGCCAGATTTACTCCTGCCCCACTCCCCCCTCTCCTTGGGAGAGGGGCCGGGGGT